>Ga0315336_1001978_pt1 | contig 34660 bp, 27 predicted proteins | sample ASW5metaG_FD_204512 | JGI IMG/M metagenome (GOLD analysis project Ga0315336, IMG submission 204512) | Ammonia-oxidizing marine archaeal communities from Monterey Bay, California, United States - ASW #5 | ecosystem: Environmental > Aquatic > Marine > Intertidal zone | place: USA: California...
GTGACCCGCCTTATCCAGTTTTGTACAACTTTTAAATTTAGGGCTTCCATTGTCAGCAATAACACTCAAAGCACATTTGAAGGCCTTGAATATTAAAATAAATAATGAAAAAATAACGATGCTATAATAAAATTTATGCATAAAATTGTTTTTCTTTGGAAAATACTTTAGTCATTTTATGGATATCGGAAAACGAGGCTATTATAATTCGCTGTTATTTAATAACTATATTCATTCGATCTTATCTGAAATGATTGAATATGAGAAAAAAAATCCTTTATCAGAAGAAGACGCGACTAATGTCATGCTTGTTTTCAAAAAACCCCTAGGATGATATAGCAAAGGTCCATATGAATAATGCAAATACTTACTGGGATAATATCCATGAACATGAGGTTGACTCTTCTTGGAAAAATTATCCTCCGGAAGGTTATAGGGAATACCGCGATAACTTCGAACTCGCTAAAAATAGAATGTACGATAGCCCCTTTCCTATTTCTTTTGAAATTGAGGGCTCATACCACTGCAATTTGAAATGCCCTTTTTGTGCTCGTGTAATAAATGCAAGTGAGCGCGAATCTAAGCACATGAGCGAGGATTTATGGTCTAAAATTCTTAAAGAATCTCAGGAAAACAACCTCAGATCTATCCTTTTGGATCATGAAGCAGAATCCTTGATGAATCCCAGGATTTTTGAAATGATTGAAAGCGCAAAGAACGCGGGAATTATTGATATCTGGCTTCATACCAATGCGAATATGCTCACCCACGAGTTTTCAGAGAGATTGATTGATTGTGGGCTGACAAAAATCAACTTTTCCATAGATGCTTTTTCCGAGGAAACATATAAAGTTTTAAGAGTCGGGGGAGATTACGAAAAAGTGTTGGACAATATTGATAACTTCCTTAAATTAAAATTGAAAAAAAATGCCCATTTCTTAAGAGTCCGAATTAGCTTCGTTAGCCAGAAAGAAAATGAACATGAGAAGAAACCATTTTTTGATTACTGGAAAGCCAAAAAGGGTGTTAACATTATTGCATTTCAAAAATACATTGATTTTTCACCGTTTGAAAAACCTGATGAAGATTGGGATCTAAGTGAAAAAGAACTTGAGGAAAAATACGAATCCGCATTACAGTTTCATTGCAGTCAACCCTGGGAAAACAATGTTATAGATGTAGATGGAAATTATATGCCTTGTGGTCAACCCGTACGAGATCATACTCAAAATTTTGTTTTGGGAAATTTGAACTCCGGGGACACCATTAAATCCTGTTGGAATGGGCCTAAAATGGAGGTTTTAAAAGAACTCCATCAAAAAGGGGAATGGTATAAGAATCCCATGTGCCGTATTTGCGTAAAGACATTACCAAAAACAAAGGATATAGCCAGGCGAGTCTCAATCAAATAAAGACTAAGGTATCATTGCAGATGGAGCTAAGGAGGTTTGGAAATTTACCCTTGCGCGTTTCCGCGGTAGGATTTGGAACCTCCCAGTTGGCCAACACAGACAACTGTTACAAGGGTGTAAAATACATTGATATCAACATTGCTAGAGAATTAATATCCAATTCCATTGATGCGGGTATAAATTTTTTTGACACTTCGCCCAATTATGGAAGTGCTGAGTCTTTATTAGGAGAAGCAAGGCAAAAATATCCCAAAAAATTAATCATTGCTACCAAGGCAGGCCTGCATGCCAATGGAAATCGTGATTTTTCCATCCCCTTCCTGCAAAGCCAAATAAATGAGTCTCTCAAAAGATTAAAAACAGATCGGTTGGACATATTTCAGCTGATTAAACCCTCTGTTGAAAATCTGGAAGATGGGAGTTTATTTTCTTTTTTGAAACATTTAAAAAAGAAAGGAATAATCCGGTATTCCGGAATAATTATTGGCGACATCAAGACTGGCTATCAAAGCATTGAATCGGGAGAAGTTGATTGCCTACAGGTCCTTTACAACTTAATTAATCAGGAAACTTATGAGCTGATTCAGGAAGCATGGAAAAAAGAACTGGGAGTAATAGTTCGCTCTCCATTAAACAGCGGCTTTCTGTCAGGGGCTTACGATTATGGTCAAACATTTGATCCTAATGACGCCCGGTCTGATTTTTTCTCTGGACTTGAATTTGAAAAAAGACTGGGCTTACTAAAAAAAGTTCAAAAAGATCTGGATATTTCAAATAAAGAACTCTCAGCAGTTGCTCTAAAGTTCGTCATTTCAAACCCCTATGTTTCTGTTGTAATTCCTGGGCCTTCCAAAATCGACCAGATCAATCTATGCATAAAAATTGGAGAACAAACCAATCTATTCGATGAGAAAGAGTTGCAAAGAATTAAAAAAGTTGTTTCCATTCATTTTCATAATCAAAACATAGTCATGCAAAATACAGTGCCCCCCATTGCTCATAAAGCTGGATCTTAATAATAGATTTTTCATTTATGTTTTTAGCAACCACAGCAAATCAATCATATTGGGACAAGAACCAAGAACTTCTGTTTCTAGGGGAATGGTGTAGAAAATACAGTCAGCGGCATATTTGGTCCAAAATTGAACATAAGGTCTTACCGGCTCACTGGCATAATCCAGAAAAATTAGAAGAACGTTTTTCATATTTGTCGTCTGTTCAGGAAAAGTACCTAGAAATCTTAGCTGCAAGATTAAATGAAATTCATGATGAAACCCATTCCCTTAGATACTGGCGAATAATTTTAGGGCCATGGCTAAGTTTTTTTACCGGAATTATTTATGATAGATATTTATCCATAAAGCAGGCTACAGATTCTAACCTGGTCAGTAATACCTGGCTACCGCCTATTAAGCATGAGAGTTGGGTTCCGGTAGACTTTAAAAGTTTTGCAAAATGGACTACTGAGGATGATTTCAACCTTTATTTGTACGGACGTATTATCACTCAATTAAAAAAGATCCCTTATATCACTCAAGAAGGCCTCACATTACCAGGCCAATCTCCTCAAGAAACTTCAAGTGAATTTAATAGCCAATTAAAAAATGTTTTAAAAAAATTCCTGGAAACGGTATCAGAAAATACTAAAGGTTCTACCACTAACAAAATAGTTATTTGCAACATTAAAGTAAAAATATGGGACTTGATAAAATTGTACTACAATTTAGGTCAATTCCCTTATCTTAGGGCTCCCCGGGTTATGGCCAGGAATTTTCCTACCAACGAAGCAGTGAGGAGGAATCTTAAAACTTCCCAAAGCAAAAATGAGTTTGAAAACCTTCTAGAGGACCTGATAATTGAACAAATACCCACAGTATATGTCGAAGGATATAAAGAAACATGCGATAACGCTAATAAAGTATTCCCAAAAAAACCAAAAATCATTTTGACCGGAACTTTATGTGATGACGATGCGTTTAATATATGGGTAGCCCATCAAACGAACAAAGGAACTCATTTAACCCTAACCCAACATGGAGGGGGGTATGGAAGTTCCAAATTTAGTGCAGCGGAGACCCATGAGCTTGAAATTTGTGACCAATATTTTACCTGGGGCTGGACTGAAAAAAATCAGACCAAATTGGTTCCCATGAGATCGGCTATATTAAGAAGCTATACCAAATATACAAAACCGGATACAACTGGTACTATTTTACTTATTAGCCACTCTAACCCCCGCTATTTCCATCAAATTGATAATGTAGCAGTTAATGTTCAACTTCCCATAAATCTAGGGGAGCAGGAACGTTTTTTTAAAAAAGTATCCCCTGCGGTTTTTAAAATTTTATTGATGCGTTTATATCCGGTAGATTATGGATGGGATGAAAAAAAAAGGTTTACTGATAATTTTCCGAACCTTAATATTTATCAAGGGTCGAAACTTTTAGAAAAACAACTCCGAAAAAGTCGCCTTGCCATCCATTTTCATAACGCAACAACTTTTTTGGAGACTATTTCAATAAATTTTCCCACTATTTTATGTTTTGATCCCATTTTTTCCCCCATCCGCTTGTCAGCCAAACCTTATTACGATGATCTTATTAAAGTTAGAATACTTCATACCTCCCCTGAATCTGTTGCAAACTGGGTTAATGAAATATATGATAATCCAATTGTATGGTGGCAGTCTCCTCGAGTCCAGGAAGTGAAAGACACATTCTGCCGTCATTTAGCTAGAACGGGCGATAACTGGATAGCTGAGTGGAAAGAAGAACTCTTAAAAATCACAAAAAAATAAACCTTTATATTTTTCTTGATGAATTTTTGCAAATAATTAAAATCAATTAAATTTACAAATGAGAATACTTTTTGTTTTTCCAAATATAAATGACGCCGGATACAAACTTGTTGGCGTCTCAACTTTGTCGGCTTTAGCTAAAAGGGCAGGTCACGAAACTGCGCTTTTTGACACTTCATTTATTAACACCTCAAATCTTTCAAAAGTAAAAAAATTTAAAAGCCAAAATGATATTGGAGAAGAAATATTAAATTTCAAACCTATTGCTGATAAATCCATCTACGGCAAAAAGGATGTGGATCTAAAAAGCACATTCTTGTCAAAATTGATGTCTTTCAAACCTGATATGGTGGCCGTCTCCTGCCTAAGTACAGAATGGTATCTAAGTCAATTAATTCTAGACTTTACCAAGGAATACGACTCTTCTATTTTCACCATTGTCGGAGGTAGACACTGCATAGCTGACCCAGAAGGAACCATAGAACACCCTAGTGTGGATGCAATTTGTGTTGGAGAAGGAGAACTTGCATTCATGAGACTTTTGGAAGCCTTGGAAAAAGGGAAATTAGATTATAGTATCCCGGGGCTACGAATTAAGAGTAAAGATGGAAAAATCCATCAAACTCCTCCAAAAGGGTATTTGTTAGAACTTGATGATCTCCCCTACCTGGATAACGAGATTTACGAAGAGGGACAATTTTATCGACCCTTTTACGGCAAGCTCTGGCGCTCCTTAGACTTCAACTTAATGAGAGGTTGTAATGAGTTTTGCAACTATTGCCAGATGCCTAAAATGTACTCATTTTATGGGGGAGATACAACTATAAGGCGCTATTCAATCAACCGGGCCATCGAAGAATTTGTATGGCAAAAAAACAAATGGGATCTCGAATTTTTGAGGTTCCATGATGAGTCATTCTTGATTGTATCCACACAATACCTAAAAGAGTTTGGGGATAGATATGCGAAGGAAGTTGAACTTCCCTTCGTTATTGACGTATCCCCATTAACAGTAACTTCTGAAAAAGCAAAAATTTTGAAGGACATGGGTTGCGCATCGATCAGCATGGGATTCGAAACTGGAAATGAAGAATTCCGCAGAGATCAAAACAAAGCCGTCTCTTCTAAACAAGCTCTCAAATCTTTTCACGCTCTAGCAGATGTAAAAATCAGAACCGTTTCCTTCAATATGCTCGGCTTCCCTGGTGAAACTCGAAGCCTTATATTTGACACAATAGAGTTTATGCGCGCCGCAAAAGTCCATTCACCGAGCATCAACTTTGTGTACCCGTTTAAAGGGACAGTATTACGCGATCAAGTAATTCGTGAAAAATTATTCGACCCTGCTGTGGAAGAATATGGTACTGCCCAATGGAATAGAGACCATCCAGCAATTCATAACCCTTATATTTCATCAGAAGAATATGCAGGAATTTTTCGTACGTTCATTTTTTATTGTAAAATGCCTAAAAAATATTGGGGTGATTTAAAAATCGCCGAAAAGTTTACAGATAAAGGTAACGCCATGTTTAAAAAAATGAGCGAGGTGTATTTGAACGACTATATTGACATTTCAAGTTCCGAGGATGGACAGGGCCAATATTTGCCAGGGCTCGCACATGATGCCGCCTTTCCTCATTCAACCTAAGCGGCGCATGCATTACCTTTAATGTTCCAGTGGTTTGGAACTAATTATCCTTAACTTAAGAATTGCTATAAAATGAATAAAGTAAATACTTGTATGTCGTCAAACGAATCTGTGCCAAGAGTTGATTTAAGCCAGTATATTTTTGGCAATTTATAGTTCCTTGCAATAAAAATTTGGCGCTAGGAAAATATCTTTTATTGGTACGAGACTTTGTTTACATCACTTCATAACGCTTCTCATTGTGTTAAAAGAATGAAGAATTTGATTATGATATTCGGTTAGTTTTTCTTGCGGGAGTGATATCCGCGCATCGTGACCCTACTTTCCCCATATAACAAGTGTCTTTAAATCTTTCCCCGAAAAACAATTTTTTGGCCGAGATGTCTGTAAGGCGTAGAATTATAATTTCCCTCCTTTCAAACTTTATCCGGGGAGGATTATCTTTTCTAACCGGAGTGATCATTGCCCGCGGTTTGGGACCTCATGAATATGGTAATTATGTGTTTCTGATTGGTTCCTTCATTGCTCTTCAACAGCTTTTGGACATGGGGACAGCTCGAGCTTTTTTTACATTGATGTCTCAAAGGAAAAGGGGAAGAGGGTTCATTAAACTTTATGTGCTGTGGCAATTGACTCAATTCTTACTGCCGATTTTTGTTATAGCAATTTTTCTTCCCGATTCATGGGTTTCTTCCATCTGGATAGATCAAAACAGAATGCTCGTTTTAGCGTCCTTTTCGGCGGTATTTTTACAGCAGAGTGCCTGGCAGACTGTTATTCTGATTGGTGAAGCAAATCGGATGACTCAAAAGGTTCAGGTTTTATGGCTCACTCTGGCGGCCATTCATTTTGCTCTCGTGCTGGCTTTATGGTCATTAGGACTCCTATCCTTGAGCCTTCTTTTTGCACTGATAATTATTGAGTATTTGGCAGGATTGCTGCTCGCAGAAAAGATTTTGAGCGTACGCACTTGGGAAGAAGTTCCCTTCGTGTATAAATCTGTATTTCGCGAATATATTGTGTATTGTGCTCCCCTTGTTATTTATTCTTTGGCTGGTTTTTTTAAAGAGTTTGCTGACAGGTGGCTTCTCCAAAACTTTGGTGGACCTTTGGAGCAGGGGTTTTATGGAGCGGGTCAACACTTTGCCTTGGTATGCAGTCTATTTACTATTGCAATTCATAAAATACTTTGGAAGGAAATTGCAGAAGCCAGGGAAAAGCAGGATCTTGAACGAGTTAGATTGCTATATAAGAGGGCAACCAATTTTTTGCTTACTGCAAGTGCTGGATTGAGCGGATTTTTTGTACCCTGGAGCGAAGAAATCATTGAGGTATTATTAGGTGTCTCTTTTCTGGGCGGGGCGTCGGCTTTGGCTATTATGTTAACAATGCCGATTCACCAGTCTATGGCACAAATTACGGGAGCTCTTTATATGGCTTCTCATAAAACTAAGGAGCGGACCATTATTGGAATTATATTTATGGTCATCCATATTCCGGTCACATATTTTGTTCAGGCCTCTGGAGATGCATGGATCCCCGGATTTGGATTGGGTTCTTTTGGAATGGCCCTGCAAATGGTAATTCTTCAAATTATCAGCGTTAATATAATGGTTTGGTGGATTTCAAGGGATTATGGATGGAAATATGATTGGAGTTCTCAGGTTATTATCATATCAATGATGTTTTCCTCAGGATGGGTATGCCATGAAATTGTCACAGCTTTGGGCGAAGTCCTTCCCATAAATATGTTTTTTCAATTCGGGATAGCTTTGTTGGTTTATTTTTCTATGGTAGGTTGGTTTGTTTGGAGGAACCCTCAACTGGCAGGCATAACACATGAGGATGTTAGAGATTTTTCAGAACAGCTTAAGCGGGCCCTAAACATTAAGACGTAAGATCTTCTTAATCAATCGATAAAATTTAAATTCTGTTGAATTAATTTTTTATACTCCAAGCATTTCTTCTGACTCAAACAAGCGATTTTAACCGAATGTTTGATGGTCAGGTTGACATATTCATCAGGATAATCTTCAGGAAAATGGTGACTTCTTGAATCCGCCAAGAAAAAATCACCCCCCTCTTTTATGGCATTTGCGGACATGATGGCCTTTTCCTGACCACCAGAATTCATATAATCCATGGCCATTTGGATATCCGCGGAATTCCAGTAAACCACAAGTTTGGAAAATTCCTTTGAAATCCCCTTAATAGTATCATACGGGCCTATTGATAAACCTTTCATATTTCCAGGGACCGTTGAGGCATGAGGCAACCTCGAATCAAAAACAACCAGATCTCCCGCTTGGGTATCTACATTTATTTTACAAGAATCCCTAAATAATTTATTGGAGAGTCTTTTAAAAAAGAAATCCAATTTATTAATTTTAGTTTTAAGGGGAAATTTATGTCCGCGTGGTTGTACCATAATACCTCCTCCCCATTCCGAGGTATTATCTTGAAAAAATATGCCACATTTGGCAAATTTATAATCGTCCTCCATAAGATATTTAGCTGGCATTTCACTGGCAGAATCCGTGTGCCAACCAGGGAAGCCAAACATATTAACCTGGACATGCAATTCGGGCAAATAGCATAAACCGGGACCTATGATACTTTTCAAATTTTCAATGACTTTATCCCTGAATTGAATTCGATATATTTCGGGATAAAGTAAGGTCTGCCTAGGAAGCAGGCTCCTTTTATTTCCGTGTAATTCGGATTTTTCTAAAAGAAACTCCCGTAATTCTTTTACTTCGGTGCGGGACAAAACGCCTCGGATTATCACAAAGCCATTACTTTCGTAACTCTCTAAAGATTCATAGTCTTTTATATTTTGTCCCATTGTGAAATTTCCCTGATAAAAAAATCAACAAACACCATCTTAATTTAGCATGGAAATAGAATTTGGGAAACCTCCATAATACATGCATTTATTGTCAACGATAGAGGGGCGTTCATCAGCAAGTAAGCATCGACACCCTTGCTTCTAACAAGAACCTTTTCTGTGTAAAAATATTCCCGAATGCGGAGAAAATAAATTTTATTTATTCTGCTTAATGGTTTTTTGAGGGGGGATGTTACTTGGTGAAGCAAAAATACTGGTGTGGTTGGGGTGCGCACCCCAATGGTCGGCTGACAGAGATGGACTATCGCATGTAACTATCCAAGAACAGCTACATACTTATAACTGCCTCTGGAATATTCACCATTTATTGAAAAACCTCCATCTTTGTATAGTTTTCTAATTTCACCACGACTTCTTGAATAACCATGAAGCTTTCCACGATATCCTCTAATACTATTTGGTGGTAGGTTAACCATCTTTCTTATTGTAGAGTTGTTTGTAAAGTATTTAAGGCAATTAAATATCATCCCTTTCCCATCCATATAACCTGCATGAAAATCTATTATTTTTTTTACATCATTTTTCTTCAATGCTCTAAACAGTTTAGTAAATTGTTCGTCATTCATGACATATGCAGAGCCAAAAAAAACAGCTACATCAAACTCGATATTTAATTTTGATAAAATGGTCTCAAAATCATCTTTGAAGAAGTCGAATCTCTCGGCAATAATTTCCGGAAAGAATTCCTGAGCCTTGCTAATAAGAAAGCTATTAAAATCGCAAGCAACAATTTTGGATTCTTCAGGGAGGGCAATTTTTAACAGATATTCAAGGACGCACGTCCCGGCGCCTAATGATAGAATATTTTTATATCCACTCTTTTTGATTTGGTCTATTAGAAATGCAAGGGCATCCAATTTTTTATAATCTTCATAGAGGAATTCATGAAGCAAATGGTCTTTTGTCTGAAAATGATTTTTATTTAAAGCGTTTCGGTAAATATATTCATATTCCTCTGCCGTATATTGTCCCCCATCGTTGTCAATATCTTGAAGAAGCTTAATTTCATTATTAAGGGTATACATTTTTCTTTTCATGTTTAATAACTTCGATGCTGTTGAAGGTTAATTGGTTTCGCAGGGGGCAGTCACAATATATTTGTTAAACTTGGCCCCATCATCTCTTGCAATCATCAGAATATCTATTTGGCCATCATCCTTTAGAACTCGACGCATTTCTTTTGCCGCAACCTCTAAAGGAGTGACCAATGTAATACCAAGGTAGACACAATCCTGTCAAAAGATTTATCTTCAAGGGGAATGCGAGTAAGAATGTGAGTTGTTTATTCATTGGTTTTTAAATTACTTTGTCTTGCCATAATAAAAATAAACCACCGTATTTTCATGTATTGGAAAATTTTCATAGGGATAGTAAGGTCTAATAATCTCACATTTAACTGTTTCAATTCCCGATTTCTCTGCATACCACTCGTAATCATGAGTATAACTAAAATTCCCTCTATAAATGCTTGTCTTTATTTTATTTGGTTTGCCTTTGGATTCATTTCCTGGTTCATTTAAAAGTATTTTTAAGTTTGCAAACTTACCGAAAGAATTAAAAAAAATAGTTAAATGTTCTGGTTGGGCATAAGTTAATGCACTAGCTGTATAGATGAGAACAGGTTTATTTTTTATAGCAATATCCAGTATGTTAAAAATATTTCCTATTTCTTTTGCTGAACATTTAACAAATGATAAATTTGAATGATTGTGATACTGCCTTGAATATTCCAAAACTTCATCATAAATATCAGTTCCAATAAATTCATGCTGGGGGAATATTTTTGAAAAATATGCGATTTCTTTTCCAGATGAACTTCCAATTTGAATAACTAAATAACGAGAACTTGTATTACCAAGAATGGAACTTATTTCATCAAATACTGGACATGCTTCCTTTAAGGTCATGTGCCCAATCTTGAAATTCAAATCAACCGTTCCTTCATGACCACTAGTAGCATATTGATTTTGATAAAATTCTGCCCAGTTTTTTCCACATTCTCCACCCATACAAATAGATTTAAGGGTTTCTCGTTTATCAGGGTTGTTTTCTTTTAGATATTCAAACCTAATCCACACTCCAAAGAATACTCTAAATAAGAAACGGTCTATTTTAATTCTCTTTTCTTCATCCATCCATGTTGAAAGTAAGTGAAGTTTATATTTGTTGAAAATGGGAAGTTTTACTATTGCCAAACAAATTATAATGAGTGGTAGATTTATAATTCTATCTATTATTTTTGCAGTTGAAATCATTTTAAATGCTTAAAATCAGAGAAGGGAAGAATGTGAGTGGTTTGGTTTTCAAATTTTTCTCTAATTAGTTCGCATGATGAAACTCCTTAGATTTTTGCATATGTAGAGTATATCAGAGAAGAGAGGAGATTGAGAATGAACGATAGAAGTTTTTCATTGAAACCTTCCTCTTTGTCGATTAACCAAGTTTCTGCGAGAAATAATTTTCATCCTCTTTGCATTTTGTTATCGACTTGAACGTTACAAGGAGGAATAATCATACCCAAAGTCGTACTTGAGTTTTTTCTGGATTGTATCTTTCAAAAATCGCCGGCCCCATTCTGAAAAAGGGTCTTCCTTTGAGTCGAAAGTAACTCGAACCGACTTCTTTTGGAACTCCTGCGGGGTCCTCTTTTTCATTTCCAATTTTGTGCATCGTTCTATAGCTTTGCACAACGAATCATCGCTCACCTTTAACTGAAGGAATTCGGCCAAGGGTTTCAGGGCTTTAAAAGTGTTATTAAAAAGATCCTCATATTTGACAATGATACATCTTTCAGGAAACCGGGCATGATATTCTCCCCATGAATTCAGGAACCCTATATTGTACATCAAATATTCATCCTTGAAGTAGGCGCGTTCAGTTTCCCTAGAGTAGCCGGAATGGTAAAGTCTCGATTTTTGTGTGTCGTAAAGATTGCGTACAAGAATTGCAACTCGCATACTTGATTTGGCTTGGCACGGGATTCTATAATAAGATTGTTGCGTACGATAAAAAATTGGCTTCTCACAATAGTCTTGGTATAGGGGGAGTCTAAAATCTAGAGGGGAAGTTACACGGTTGGAATTGGGGCTATTAAAAAACCAGGCATCATTCTCATAATGATATTCTCCAGAACCCCCATTTTCAAGCTCAAATGCTACTTTTAATATAACGACTATCCAATTCAAACCTCCTCGGGGTTCTCCCGCTAGAAGTGGTCGAATTTTCAAACTTCCAAAGAGAAATTTAAGACAGCGCTTTCGTTGTTCCAGGCTAAGTTTTGGATTAAACAAAGTACCGGCTAGATTATATGCAAAATATATTTTATCATACAATTGAGAAGGGCTTGAAGCTGAAATCTCACGAATAAATTTTTTTCCGATGATCAAATTATAAGAAGCTTTGCGGAACAGGGATATAGGGATATATAGTTATCAAACAAGTACTATCTTCGGGAGAGGTAAATGAATTACCAGGTTTCATTCTATTTCAATTGAAGAAACTTGGCAATAAAATGTTTTATATCCCAGTGATTTTATATCCCAATGAAATGTTGAGTTATACGGAGTTTGTTCAGCCGGTATATCACTGCCAGAATTTGTGTGCCACCCAGGGAAACCAAATATTTTGAGCTGGACATGGAGATTAGGTATATAACATAAATCGGGGCTTAGGATATTTTTTTAAAGCAGCGACTATCTTATTTCTAAATACAATTCGATTATAATAAAATGGGAGAATATACAATGGGGGGGGGAAATAACCGCACTATAGGAATTATTCCATCGCGTTATAATTCAACACGTTTACCAGGTAAACCTCTTAAGGATATTTCAGGGATGCCTATGATTGTACATGTTCTTAAGCGGGCTCAATTGTCTTCAGCCTTGGATGAGATTCTGGTGGCAACAGATGACCAAAGAATTTTAGACGTGGTTGAACAAAATGGTGGTACTGCAATTTTAACATCACAGGAGCATGATAATGGAATTGTCCGTGCCCATGAAGTTTCAGAGAAAATTCCATGTGATATAGTTGTCATTATTAACGGGGATGAGGCCTTGTTGAATCCTGATCAGATTGAAGCGGGTATCACCGCATTCAAGAATTCTGAGGCACCAGTATCATTGCTATATAATGACTATTACAAGAGAAACTCATCATCAGATTTTAAAGTAGTTGTGAACAATCAGAATGAGATTATGTATATAACAAGAAGTGATATTCCTTCTGACTCAAGGACTACTGTAGAGAAAATGTATAAAGCATATCATGTGCAGACATTTTCAAAAGATTTTCTCGATCTTTTTGTCACGTTAGATCAGACACCTTTAGAGAAAATAGAAAAGCATGAAATTATTCGTGTCCTTGAACATGGATATAAAATACAAGGAGAGAAAGTGGAGAGCAATGCTATTAGTGTGGATACAGCTGAGGACTTAGAATATGTTCGTTCAGTGATGGATAGTGATAGCATATATGAAAAATATCGTGGATAGTAGAACGCCCCCAGATTCAATTTTGTTCGATTTCGATGGAGTAATTGTCGATTCAATGCATATTCGAGACTTCGGTTGAAGAACCTAATAAAATAGAATCACCAGAAGTTTTGATAGAGATGCATAAGTGATGTCAATATTACATAGATTCAATTTCCAAACATATGATTGCTAATAACGGTGAGGGAATTCATATAATAACTCCAACTACCTATAAAAGTTCTTACTTGACGATAGATAGCTTTATTTAACCCAAACTTCTTCCCGGCTAATATTTTTCACAAATAATTTTTTTATGTTTTATTTCTTTAGCTTGTAAGCCTATTGTGCTTTATTTATGATAAAAGCATCCAAGATAACTTTATCTTTAAACCATTATCAACAGAATAAGGAACTATGAATAACTTAGGTTGCGGATATCAATGTTTACAACCGGAGTTATCGCGTTCACCAGATGGCATAATTGTTTTGCAAAAAACTGTATCTTGAAACTTTACGTTGTCGATTCTTGTCTTAGACAGATCAGCACTGTAAAGATTAGCACCGGTCATGTCAGAATTAATTATATTAGAATCAACTATTTTTGAACTATTCATGTGTGCATCTATTAATACAACATCAGATATAGTAGCACCATTTACATTGGTGTAACTTAGCTTTGCGTAGCTTAAGTTTGCATTAATTATTTTTGTGTTTCGTAGTATGGCATTGGTAAGACTTGTTCTCTTTAACCTCTTCCTTTCCTTTTAAAACATGATCTTGCTTAGTTAAAACTATACCTTTTCTTTTCATGAGCAATTTTAAAAATATTAGTTATAAAAGTTATTCATGGATCGAGTATTCTGCTTGATTAAGGAAAATGCTTTGGTCTTTAAGCTTGCCTTTTAGAAAAACGATGGATAATAACTCGGCCTTAATTCTCTTAGATGATGCGTCCAGTTGGGATGGTGATTCCAGGGTTGTGGTCAACTGGTCCCAGCTGGTTGTGCCTCAGAACCACGAGTCGCTTGCTCTTAAGGTTGAAGAGATGGCTTCGCAAATCAAACGTGAATACCTCTCTTGGGTATATGAACTTGGCGAATTCAAAATAAACGGCAAGTCTGTGGTCACCCACCTTAAATTATTTGATAATTTTTCCTTCTGGTGGATGACCTTGATTTCTGAAAAATCCACATATCGTTGTCCCTCTATCTACCAAGTATTCAAGCTGAGAGCCTTGGAGATTATGTACTTGGACCGGAACTGTAAGGGGCTGGTTTATTGTGGGAAAGATCTTAATCTTCACAGGACCTTAGAATATTGGTGTAAAGCAATGGGGCATCCCTATCGCAGACATTCCTCCAATCCATGTGAAAAAAAAATAGGAATTACTGGAGTGAGAGCGCGTGCAATTAAATTTCCTTTCTGGATTCAGGCTTTTGCCTATCTTGTTAGAAGATGGTTTTTAAGATTTAAACACTTGAAGAAATTGGACCTGCCGGAGAATGCAGAAAATGGGGATGAAAGCCAAGCTACAATTGTGACATATTTTCCAAACATTGACCTGGAAAAGACCAGAGAGGGCCACTTTTGGTCACGCTATTGGGAAACCCTGCATGACCTTCTTGACAGGATGCCTATTAAAGTAAACTGGGTTTGGATATATACCGATTCCAAAGATATCGATTATAAAGAAACAATATTATTGCAGAAAAAATGTAATCAAACTCAAACGAAGAATTACCGGTATTTTTTATTGGAAGAGTTTCTTTCGCTCAGAGATTTTTTGAAAGCTATAAAAATCTATATATCACTTTACTTAAAGGCCTTGCGTTTAAAAAAGGTTCGCAAGGCCTTTTGTTTTCCAGGCTCTAACATGAATTTTTTTCCTATGATGGAGTTTGATTGGAAGTCCTCCCTGCACGGCCATCTGGCTTTGGATGCAGTTATGTTTTTTTTAATGTTTGACAGGATGGCCCAAAAACTGCCTGCAACGCATTGGGGACTTTTCCCCATGGAAAATCAACCGTGGGAAATGGCGCTTATCACCGCGTGGAAAAGGTATCAGAAGAACTCCAAAACCATTGCGTTTCGACACTCCCCAAGTATAAGGACTTTGGATTTAAGGATGTTTTTTGATCCAGAATTAGTTAAAAAAGCAGAAATCCATAATTTTCCTCAGCCTGATTTTTTAGCGGTTAATGGTTCCATCAACCGGAGATTAACTCAGGAGTGTGGCTACCCCCAGGAAAAATTAATTAATGTGGAAGGGTTGCGTTCTTCGCAACTTACGGGCCAATACGGATCCCAGAAAAAAGACCTGAAATCCTCCAATCGGACCCTCCTTATGGTGACAGGTTATATCGGTCGGGAGACAGAGTTTCAGCTGAAATTATTGATGGATGCTATCGCGTTAGGAGGTTTAAGATCCTATTCAAAAATTTTGATCAAACCCCATCCCTTTCTTCCTGTAGAGGATATCGTTGAAAAATTCCACCCCGATTTCAGGTATGAAATTGTGCATCAGTCAATGAGTGAACTTTGGCCTCAGGCAGATGTCATTTACTGTGCCAACTCAACTACTGTCTGTGTGGAGGCTGCTTGGTTGGGTTTTCCAATTATTATCACGAGCCCTGTTGATGCCATGAATTTAAATCCCCTGTTTGGAATGTCAGAATTGAGATTCATGGCCAACGGAAAAATACTTGCTGAGGAACTGCAAGACCCTCACCCCATTGACTTGCCTGAAGATTATTTTTATCTAGATGAAAAACTGTCCTTGTGGGAGGGGTTACTGGGGCGGCTTTCAAGTTCCTGAAGGCCAACGTTAATTGGCTCCCGCCGAAATTATGGGCAGGATCATCTTTTGCCCTCAGTTTTGTCGCTCACAGCGGATGGATTTCCCATTGCACGACAGTTTTCTAACAGATTTGCCAGATGTCTCCTTTAACTTTACCATTTGCTTCAATTTAGGTCGCCCTGGTGATGCAATGGCGGCCAGCATTGTCAGGGTAAGGCAGATGCTGTAAAAATTTTATTCGTTATAAAGCTGGTGAACATATCTTTTGACCTTAGAAGATTAGATTCGGCTGATGTGTCTATTTTTAAGTCGAATTCTTCGGGGACATCATAGGGGTTGCTATTGGAATATCCAATCAAATCCTTAATTATTCCTTGATCTGCTTTTTTGTACAAACCTTTTGGGTCTCTTGCCCTTAAAGACGCTATATCTGCATATAAGTATATTAAATAAAAATTTGGAGAGAGAAGTTTTCTAACTGTGCATCTGACGGTTTCGATGCCGCTTATGATTGGTACAATAATAACGTCATATTTATCCCTTTCGTTCAGGCACATGTCAACAACGTTTAAGTTGTGTTTTTCAACATCCTCCCTATTGAACCCCAGTTGAGTTATATATTTCTTTCTGACAACGTCACCATCAATGATTAATACTTTAAAGCCGTGTTTTTCTATTTCTATTTTTGCATGTGACGCTAATGTTGTCTTCCCAGTACCAGACATACCGGTACACCAAAATATCTTTGCTGTTTTCATCTTTATGGGTAGTTCAGTTGTACATGATATCGCTTAATGATGATTCAGGAGTCCACCTGTTATATTGTTCAATTGTAGTTTTTGCCGGCCCCGGAAAGCCCTGTAATCCATATTATAATCCCTTTTAATTTGTTCAGGGTCTCTCCTCTTTATATAGGGTGTTTGTTCTGGGCGTGTTGGCATAATACAGCTGTAATGGCAAACAGCCACCAAAGGTGGCGGAAATTCATAATATCAATACAGTACGCATGAATAGCGGTGGTAACAAAGCTCGCTGAGAGCCCGACCGCTAAGCCTCGATATTCCTTGACCTGCAATGCTTCGTAACAACCTCGGCCTATTAAGTACCATAAAAACAGAATGGAAAAAGCTCCCAGAACTCCAAGTTCCGCTATAGCTCCAATATAGGTCGAATGAGGTTTAACCTCGCGTGGGTATATATTCGACTTATATTTTAAGCCATCTTTTTGAGCCTGATAAGCAAAAAGCTGGTATTCTCCAGGGCCAACCCCCCAGGGAAAAGATTTCTCAAAAGCGAGTAAGCCTATTTGAAAACCAATCGCATAACTTGTAAGCAAAAAATTAAAAGAACCTGCTGTGAACACGGGTTTTTCACTAGAATAAAACCTTACAGCCATTTTTTCGATGTTTTGGTCATTTTTATGGATTGGATGTAATACAGTAATTAAAATAAATAAGATAATTAACAAAAGAGATACCGCCCAAATCAGCGTACGTAAAAATAAATTTCTATTTCGTTTACTTGATAAATACCATACTAATATCAATCCGATCGGAAGAATCAGCACGATTTTAGAAAAAGTCAGGACAAAACCAATTAGCATGATCCCAATCACCACAAAATCACGGCGGCTGAACTCATTATTATGCCAAGCATCGGCGACTTTAATAAGAATGCTAACCATCAGAATGTGAGCGAGCATATTAGAGCCTGCCGTAAACGCCTTAGCCCTTCCTCCAATATCTCCAAGGATAGGATAAACATCCATTCCATCCACCAGCATGGTGAAAAATCCTGCTGCATTTAGGCACCATCCTATGATTCCTAGTGAGGCTGCAATCACAGCAGTGATTGTTATATAGTTAGCAAAATTTTTTAATAAGTGTTTCCCGATGGTCATCCGGATCGTAAAATATAAAAGAGTCAAATATAAAACTCCAAGCAACTCAAGAGAAATTCGGAAATTTAGGCCGGCTTGAACTCCAGATAAAATATTTACCCCAAGCCAGACCAAGACCCCAACATCAATAGGTCCAAACCAAAGCTTGTGATAATTTCTTCGGATGTACACAATAGCCAAGGCAAAAAGTAGCAAGAAGATAAACTCAGGGGGCTGGAATTTATGGGCAAACAGAGGCCAATTCCATACCATATGAACTGGCGTTACAAGTAAGCAAACTATTAATAATATTTGAATAATGTAATTAAGACCATTAGACCCAATTCTATGACCAAGCATTGAATTTAAATTAGTTATTAATTTCATCTCATTCTTTATAGTTTGCTATTATTAGAGAGCATAAAAATGGTTTAGCACAAGCAATCCTTTCTTTGAATAAACCACCTATGATCAAAAGTTGAGGGAGTATACTTTATTAGTTTAGTATAAACTATGATTATTTGTTGTAGACACCTGTCTTTCCGGTTTCTGCAGGAAATCCCAAGACTAAAGTTCTAATTTTGCATTGAAATTCTCAAATAAAGATTAAGAATAAATCTCTCAATAACCACCTCAATAACCACTCAGTTTGATTATGGATCCTCAAGCTGAGTCAAGAAAACGAGTTATTTTTAATGTGTGGAATTAGTGGCATCTTATCCTGGTCTGAACTTCCAGACCGGAAAATCTTAGAAAAGATGAATAACAGTTTGACGCATCGCGGGCCCGATGCGCAAGGCATTCATATAGAGGGAGCCCTAGGCTTGGCTCATCGACGTTTGTCTGTAATCGATTTAACAAAAGCCGCTAACCAGCCTCTGGCCGACGTTACAGGGCAGTACTGGATTACATATAATGGAGAAATCTATAACTACAAGATTATTCGTAAAGAACTGGAAGTAATAGGGGCGCACTTCAAAACAAAATCCGATACAGAAGTCCTGCTTGAAGCCTACAAACAATGGGGTTTGGAGTGCCTTGATCGTTTTAATGGGATGTTTGCCTTTGCATTATGGGATGGCCCGTGCCGTAGACTTATCTTGGCCCGAGATCGTCTTGGGAAAAAACCCTTATTTTATTACAAACTTCCTCGAGGAGGACTTATCTTTGCCTCCGAATTGAAAGCCTTATTGGAAGATCCACGAGTCCCTCGCAAACTGAATATGCGTGCTCTTAGCCAGTATCTTTCATTTGGTTATGTAATGGGAGAGGAAAGCATGCTCGGAGAAGTTAAAAAACTTGCACCGGGTCATTACTTAACGGTAGAGGAAAAGCAAGAGATAATCCCTAAACAGTATTGGGATTTAAAAAAATGCTTTCTCCATAAAAGGAAATTTTCTTCCTCTTTCGAAGCATCGCAGGAACTGCTTCAATTACTCCAAGATGCAATAAAACTTCGCTTGGTCAGTGACGTTTCTCTTGGAGCTTTTTTAAGTGGTGGCATCGATTCCTCATCCATTGTAGCGGGAATGTGTCATTCCCAGCCTTCTGAGACTCACCAAACCTTCAGCATGGGGTTTCGAGAGGAAAGCTTCAGCGAACTTGAAATGGCGAAGAGAGTGGCCCGGCACCTTAAAGTGATCCACAAGGACCAAATGATACTCCCGAACCTCGTCGAGAACCTTTCGGAAATCGCTTATTTTGCTGACGAACCCTTTGCGGACACTTCGATTATTCCCATGTATTACCTGGCCGAGTTTTCCCGAAAACATGTTACCGTTTGTCTTTCCGGTGACGGGGCGGATGAAATTCTTGGCGGCTATGAAACTTATCTGGCTGATAAGATTTGCCGTTATACAGGTTTTCTTTCCCCAGCCCAAAAGGATCTTATCCGGGGACTGATTAAAAATTTTTTGCCGACGACCTTCAATAAGGTTAGCTTTGATTACAAGGTGCGGAAGTTCTTCGAGGCTCATTCGCCAGATCTGGACCGCGCTCATGCTTCATGGCGAGTAATATTCAGTGAACCGGAAAAGAAAGCCCTTTTATGTCCCGAAGTATTCTCTGGATGGTCTCAGCGAGATCCTCAAGACAATTTTCTTCAATTAGCCAGAGAGGTTCAAGAATGCCATTACCTGGACCGGGCAATGTACATGGACATCAAAACCTGGTTGCCGGACGACATTCTTGCAAAAGTGGATCGTGCCTCAATGGCCCATGGGATGGAAATACGTAACCCTTTCCTGGATTACCGTTTAGTGGAGTTTGCAGCATCGCTTCCGGTTTCTCTTAAAATCCGCGGGTTTAATAAAAAGTATTTACTAAAGGTTTCGCAAAAGGATTTTCTTCCCCGGCGGGTCAGACATCAAAAAAAGAGAGGCTTTAACACACCCGTCTCCCATTGGATGTTAAAAACACTTAAACCTTTCTACGAGGATATTCTTTCCACTCAAGACGATTTATTCGGAGAAATAATTCTGAAAAACAAGATCGAGGAGCTTTATAATAACCACCAGAAAATGGAGGAAGACAACGGCTTTAAATTATTTTCTCTTATTATGCTGTCTCTTTGGAAGCGAAGATTTAATATTTCTATGCCTTAATTAATTTCCCCTTTCATGAACTATAATGAAAGTTTAGAATCGTTGTTATCCAGGTTCTCACCAATTTTAAGGTTCTAATGCTTAACGGGGGGTTTAAACGGTATCTTAGAGGTTTGAATGCAGTTAAGTTGCTGTTGTCACACGATACTTGAGGCCTGACGTCTTTTGAATCTATTGGGAAATTATTACGCTAAAGAACGTTGGCCAAAACATGAGTTTATTAAGTCTCCCCCAATCCCAGCCTTTTACCACGTTGTTAAGAATAAAAAAATTGACCTCCCCCACGGAACCTGAATCGTTTGAAATGCAAAATTTCTAATAAAACAGTTAGGTTGTATATTAAAAATAGTCAATCAAAACTTCTGAATGATGAGCTAATTTCTTTTAAAATACTAAAATCTGGGCGGGCGTTTTGGTGTACTAGGCTAATAACACTGTCGCTGCGAAACCCCACTCGTATTCGTGCCCACTCTAGAATTTTCAAACTCAGCCAGATTATTTTCCAAGGCACTGGAAATAGCAAAGGGAATTTACCTTCTTGGCGAGCTAGTGCGATTAAAGTTTCCTTAAAAGTCTGTCCTTTTTCGCAGGCAGCGGGGATCGGTTCGGAGCGGACGACATTGAGGCTGGAACTCAAGTTAAATATTAATTCACACAAGTCTTCTACATGAGAAAAATACAGTATTTGATTCCCTCTCCCAATTAATGGGACTAAGGGGAAGCGCCCAGCAAATAATTTCAAGCTGGCTAAGAACCCACCAAAATTTTCCCCGAAAATCAAGCCAGGTCTAATGATCGCCCCACCTATTTTTGCGATTTCTTTTTCGATTGTCAGTTTGGCTTGCCCATATAGGGATTTGCAATTATCAAATGCGCTTATTGAGGAAATATAAATAATTTGTTTGACCCCGCCAATTCGGGCAGCCTCAAAGAGCTGAATTGATCCCTGTATATTGATTGTATTAATTTCTTTCCACGAAACAGGAATCGGGTCATAAGCACAGTGTACAAGAACCTCTACATTTTTAAATACTTCAGAATTTGGCAAATCTTCCAAAGAGAAAAAAACAGATTTTTCTACTGTTTCTTTATTGTCTTTGGTTCTTTGCAAGAGGATAACATTGCAATCTCGTTCTTTTAGAAATTTGCATAAAGCGCCTCCCAGATAACCGTTAGCTCCTGTAACTGCAAATGTTTTTATCATTCCAATGTGGAAGCCTGAGAGATGCGATATGCATTTGCCATAATTGTTAAAACAATCGGCCCCGGTGGAATGCTGGGAAATGTAGAGGAATCTACAATATGAACCTGCTTCCAACCCTTAACCCTTCCCAAAAGATCCGACTCAAGCCGCTTTGGATTTTTTTTCATCGGAAAAGTTCCTCCATAGTGGTTGCCGTGCCCAATCTTACTTTTGCGAGTTAAAAAAAGCAGGGGAAATGCTCTTAAATACTTATGATTTTGTAAGAGTATGCGATTTTGCTTTCGAATAAACTTGGTTGTACTTAGACTCTCTACATTTTTCAAAACAAGTCTTCCCGGTCCATCATTCACAGAACGGTTCAAAGTCAACCTTATCTTGCCAGATACATCAGAATGCAAATAACCCTGCAGAACAATTAACCTTCCTAATATTAGAGGCAACAAGGGTTGAGCTAACGGTAAAAGAGGACCAAATAATTTACTCAATGTTTCAGAAAAAAAATCCATGTAAGTATATGCTTGGAGCAACATACTATAATCGTCCCGCGATTCATCAAAAACCCTAAACAATAATTGAGAGAGGGTGAATAGTTTTTCGCGATCCACACCTTTCGTTTGCTTGTATCGAATTAATGGAAGAATAAAGTGCTGACTATCACTTATAAAGACTGGTTCATCATATGCCTGCGTCGAGGCAAGCATAATCTGAGTGGTGGGTACAACTCCAGCACCAAGAAAAACTTTTTCAGCAAAAAATACACGCTTTTCATTGCCCTTTCTGGTCTTCGCCTCAATAATGACCTTTCCATTTTTCTCTAAAAGACTTTCTACAACCAAACCATCAATATATGTCACCATATTTTCTTTTTTGATTTTATCCAAAGTGGAAGAAGTTTTATAGATCACCTCATAGGGACAGCCATAGTGGCAAAGACCACAATACTGGCAACCTATGCCGTCCTCCCGATCACTCAACCCAACGGTGACCGCAAGGCGTGAGCGGCCGAATAAAAACCCAGCCCGAGATAGAGCCGATTCGTTCACTAATAATTCCTTTAACCATTGATGGGCCTGCCTACTCAAATTCAGAGATTCGCTGGGTTTCGAATAAAGCGGATAATCTTCCATGAAGCGGTCTTCAACTGCAGCCATAGGCACCCAAGACAAGATCTTTTTATAAAATGGTTCTAGATTCTGAACCGAGATAGGCCAGTCCTTAAGATCTCTTCCATGATAAGGCAGCATCGATGCTCCCCAGATATTGGTAAGGCCACCTTTTGCAAATGAAGACCATAATTCAGCATTACTAGCTGAAGACGCCTCGAAGCAGTCTGGTTTTCGATATGGATAATCAGAGCCGTATGCTAGTTTTCGAGAAACACCTTTTATGCTTGACGCTACCCCTGCCTTTAAACTTTGTATATCATCCTGAAGCCATTCTTCAGGAGCCACTTTCGACATTTTTTCAATTAAAACCTTTCTATCTGGCTCTAGATCTTCGCCAGTATCGAGGATCGTAACAGGAATTTTTTTCTCTACCAGAGCCAAGGCGGCGCCAATTCCTGCTGGCCCAGAACCAATTACATAATACATTTTATTCCTATCAAGTTTTAGGTCGGCTATAGCTCACAGGGTGATTGCACGAGGGTAGTTGGTTGATTACCGCGCTAAGCCTTTGCCAAAAATTTCGACTTGTAAAATCAGTTATACTGTCATTTGTGCGGATGTAGGTTTTTCGATAATAAGACAGAAAGCAGGCCTAATGCAAAGAGCACGAAGGTGATGAGGATTCCGAGCACACCAAAAAATACGCCACTCTCTAAACCTACCAAATATGCCATAGAAAAACTTAACAACGAAAATAAGACAGCGAATAGGCACAACACGATAAATATCTTGATCGGGTTATAAAACAGGATGGCCTCGACGATATATTGCAGGGTACGAAGAGAGTCGCGAAACATCCGAACCTTCGATTTGCCCTTTCGGTTCCCATAGGATATGGGGATATATGCTACGTATTTCACGGTCATCATGTAGGCTAAAGTCATGCCGGTACTAAAACTAAATGTATCGCAAAGCCGGTCAAAAAACTGCATAGAGACTTTGCGTGAAAAAATACGGAAACCGGAGTTAATATCGAGTATTGACCTCCCGGTCGTGAACTCAACCAAACACTGCAAAATATAGCGTAGAAACATTTTGAACCAAGAGCCATCGTACTGCCGACCCATGCGTGCACCCACTATCATGTCGAAGCCTTTTTCGTATTCCTTTATGAGCTTCGGAATTTCCTCCAGTGGGTAAGTGCCATCAGCATCTGAAATTACGATGGTATCATGTTTGGCTTGGGAAATTCCATCTTTGATTGATTTACCATAACCCACAGTATGCGGATGCCGAATGACTTGCGCTCCATTCGAAAGAGCCAGTTCGGCAGAACGGTCGATTGAACCATCATCGACCAAAATAATTTCATAATCTTTAAGGTCCATAGAGTCGAAAACTAAGCGTGCTTTCTGTACGGTTTCAGCAATGGCTTCCTCCTCATTCAAGCAGGGCATCACTAATGATATAAATAGGATTTTTTGCTTTTGTGTATTCATTAGGGTTAAGAAACTTTAGTTGTAAAGTGCCTCAGATGTTTTATTATTACAACGCTAAAGAATTCATAATAGAGTGAAAAAATTTATTTTCAAGTTCTTAAATTAACTCCTGTATATAATTAAATATTTAGTTAGCTTTTTGCCCATATCTAATCAAACTCATTGTTCGTTCCTCAGCGTAAATTAAAAAACTTCCGATCAATATTTAATAACAGACAATATGTCTTAGCTTACCACTTCTAATTTCCCTTGTTAAATAAAGCGAGTCTCATATCCAAAATTAGTAATATGGGGATTGTATCCCGTCATCGTTAAATCCTAACCAAATAAAAACCAAGTATTGAGAAGAAAATAGTACCTCAAAAATAGGATCGCTTAACTTGATCTTAAATAATATTTATCGAAGGACTATAAATTAACTCTTGGCACAGATTAATTTGATGATTTAGAATGCTGTATTATTATTAGCCACCAAGTTTCCCGGATTCAATAAACTCTTAAACTTCAAAAAAGATTATCAACACCTATTAACAATGTGGCAACTTAAACTAAATAAAAACTCATAGATGGTGTGAGTAGGGAAGGTGGATGAATGAATCAAACAAACCAAATTGAGGGTTCCGATTGAGTAACCCGGATTATATTTTATTTCTCTTTCTTTTGGCGGGAGCTATTCTTCTTTTCACTCGGTATAAAACTTTAGGCTCCTGGTTTGTCGCCTTGGTGGCTGGTTTACTACTGACCATTAATATTTTTCCGATTGGTGATTTGATAATAAATCCACTAGAGGAAAGATTTCCTCAACGCCCGCTTCCCGAAGAGATAGATGGCATCATTGTTCTTGGCGGAGCGGGAGACGGTAGGGTTTCGGCGGGCCGAGGTCAACCAACGGTTAGTGCTTCTGCAGAGCGTTTATTTACATTTATCTACTTAGCCCGAAAATATCCAAAGGCAAAACTTATCTTCACGGGAGGGGGCGGAAGTCATAAACATTCCGATGCAGCTCATATGATGTTTGAGCAATCGATGCTTCCTGTCAAACGCGTCATATTTGAATCTCAGTCTAGAAATACCTATGAAAGTGCCATGTTTAGTTTTAGTTTAATCAAACCCCAAAAAAAAGAGAAATGGGTGCTCATTACCTCTGCCTACCATATGCCCCGGGCTGTAGGAGTGTTCAGGAAATCTGGCTGGGAAGTGATTCCTTATCAAGTGGATTATCAAACAGCCGGCCCTCAAAACTATAGAGTATATTACGAGGGATTTCTGAACGTTCCCAAAGTGAGAATAGGTCTTCACGAATGGTTAGGGCTTTTTGCCTACAGAGTTGCTGGAAAAACTAACCAATTGTTTCCGACTCCAGAAGGCCAACAATAATAAGGCATACTTGGTTTTATTACGATAAATCAGAGTACTCTATAATAATATCTTCTTTCACAAAATTGGTTGCCTTAAGAGAATGTTCCTCAACCCCAGAAACTTTGTGATGGGGCAGGTCAAAGGGGGAGTTGTCTTGCCAGGGTAAATATTTAATGGAAAGAATGGAAAGAATGGAAAGAATTGAAGGGCATAATAAGCCGAAGCTTTTATTTTTGGTTACCGAAGACTGGTATTTTGTCTCTCATCGCTTGTCAATCGCAATGGCGGCTCGGGAGGCGGGATATGATGTTGCTGTTGCTACCCGGGCGAGGCAGCATGTGGAAATAATCCAGAAAGCGGGTATTCGTGTGATCCCTTTTGAATTATCTCGACGTGTTGGAAATCCATTAGCGGAATTGATGGGTTTATTTCTTCTGTATCGTCGAGAGCGCCCGGATATCTTGCACCATGTGGCGTTAAAGCCTGTTTTTTTTGGTGCGTTAGCGGGGCGGTTGGCAGGTTTTTCTGCTCAAGTTAATGCGGTGGCAGGTCTGGGGTGGTTATTTGTTTCCAGAAGTCGCTTGGCGCGTTGGATGAGTCCGGTGATACGTTTGATTCTCGCCCGTTTATTAAGTGCTCCGCGGTGTCGAGTGATTGTGCAAAATCCAGATGACGCGGATTTGCTCAAAAAAGCAGGGGTGACCGAATCCCATATGCGAATGATTCGAGGGGTTGGAGTAGATACTTCTGAGTTTTCACCATGTCCAGAGCTATCCGAACCAATATGTGTGGTCTTGGCTGCACGTATTTTATGGGACAAGGGCGTGGGTGAATTTGTTGAAGCGGCTCGCCAATTAAAGCAAGATGGTGTGGAGGCTCGCTTTATTCTGGTGGGTAATCCAGACTCAGATAACCCAGCCTCAATACCTGAGAAGACTCTGCATGCTTGGCAGAAGGAAGAGGTAGTGGAGTGGTGGGGCTATCGTGAAGATATGATTGCTGTTTTTCACGCTGCCCATGTGGTGTGCCTCCCCTCATACAGGGAAGGTTTACCCAAAGTGCTACTTGAAGCCGCTGCCTGCGGTAGACCTATTGTTGCAACAGATGTCCCGGGTTGCAGGGAAGTGGTTCGTGAAGGCGAAAATGGTCTATTAGTGCCAGTGCGCGATGCACAAGCCCTGTCAGAAGCTTTGTCCTGTCTAATTAAAAACCCTGAATTACGTGTCCAAATGGGACGTCGCAGTCGAGCAATTGTGCTCAAGGAATTTTCTTCAGAGAAAGTTATTGCTCAAACCTTAAGTCTCTATAAGGAGTTGGCAAGATGAAGGTGTTAGTGACCGGTGCTTCAGGTTTCGGGGGTAGGCCTATAATGCACTCTATTGGAGTGTCGCAAAAAAACATTTGCGAATGTGAGGCTTGGACTTAAGTATATTGGCGCACCTGACTGGTAACTTTTAAATGCCTGGCCACCTTCGTTAATCCTCTAAGGTCGGTTGACCATGTTTCTATCGCATCCCGGATTTCATTAGCACCGGTTTCACTCAGTTCAAACAAAACTTTTTTTGGTGTCTCTAATTTATAGGATGACAGAGTCTTCGGATGCCCATCGGCTACCCATCGCGAGATATCATACTGCAGTTGGCAATTTACCGGCAAAAGCATATCGTCCACTGACCGACCACAGGCATGTCTGGATTCCACAAAAAGACAAAGATCCTCCCAGAACAATTCAAACTCTCGATCGAGGTCATCAGAACCTTGAGTTAAGATAACCCTTTTCACCGCCATAGTTGCGAGTTCACATATTTTGGACCAGATTAAAAAAGAGGCCATGGCGCGATATTTGTTCAACAGGTTATCTCCTATTTCACCACTTACAAGCTTTTCAAATCTTTTATCCTCAGCATAATATCTAAAGCACTCATCGGGTGTTGAAAATAATTCACCCTGGGTTTCTTCTATAAAATCGAGCATGAATCTATTTACCTCCCCATCATCGGAATGCATTGCCTCGACAATCGCTTCCATGCAAGTGGAATTTTTTATCCCGAAATTCTGGGCGAAAAAGAAGAGGTCGTTGAACCAGTCCTGACTCCAATATATCATGTACGCCAAATGGTGTTTTCGTGCATGGATATAGTCATCAAACGATAGGCTATCGGTTTCTATGACAATTTCCTCGAAATCAAATACAGCCTCTTCGCCATAGATTCCAAAACACCTGGGGGACAACCGAAATTTTGTTTTAAACCCAAATTTATCTCGGCTATATTGCGAAGCAATCTCAGACCCCCTGAGGAGCATTAACTGAAAATTTTGAAGACTGTCTATCCCATCATTGTCGATCAACCGCTGCAATCCAGTAAGATGAATTTGTAATGTTTCTTTTGGAAGGCCAAGTATTATTTGGGAAAAGGTGCGAATCCCCTTCTCGCTTAAATGTTTTGTCACTGTTTCGTAAGTATCTAATTTGATATTGGAACGTTTGATATTTTTTAATACATCGTCATCCATACTTTGAACAGCGTGGAGTATTGCGAGAGCTCCATTGGTCTTCTCAATGGACTTAATTACCAGGTCAGGAGCATTTTTCCCAGTACTACAATCTATAAAAGCTGGCCAACCATAATTTTCTTGCAGGGTTCCAATATGGACCGAAATATCTACATCGCGTTTGTACATACCAAAGTTTGGGTCGGCAATAGTAAGCGCGCCCATGCTGGGACAGACTTCCTTAAGATGGCGGGCGATATAGCTAAGTTCCTCTTTAACCTGGTCTTCCTCAAAATGGCTCATTCTCGAATAAAAATCAGTACCCTGTACGCAAAACGTACATTTAAATGGGCATCCACGATTTGTTTCTATCAACGGAATTAACTTTCCATCAAAAAAATGATCTTGAACCCCATTTAGCCAAGGGGATGGGATTTTTGCAAGTTCAAGTTCCTTTTTCCACAAAGGCTGACGCACAATCTCACCTTCCGATCGACATAACGATGAGGGAACCCCTCCATTAACAAAATTTGTGATCGATTTATTCGCATCCAAAAAACGGTTCACGATCTCTGTTGCTAGAAAATCTCCTTCACCAAGAGCATAGACATCAATATCTTTACAATTATTTAAAAACTCAATTTCCCGTTTCTCGTCTATCGGGATGTTAGGTCCCCCTACAACTACTAAAGTATTTGGCTGCATGCGCTTCACCACATTTGCAAAATGAAAGGTAAGTCTCTCATTCCAAACATAGTTGGTTAGCATGAGCACATCAGGAGCCTTTGACTTCATTGCCTCTAAGAGCAGATCAGGGTAGGCAAATATCTGACTTTCTACTTCAGGCAGGTCACGGTCCATCACGGCTTTCATATAGCCTATTCCCAGTGGCATACACGAATTCGCAACCGCATCTCCAACTGTGTGCCTAAGATCTGCAATATATACTTTAGATTTTGTTTTCATAATTTATAGATCCTACTGAACCTAATACTGCAGCATTCTATTTTTTGGAACAGTAGTACCTTACTTATAGAAAAAACACAATTTGACTAAAATTTTAACACAGCTCTTTTTTTAGTGATATCTATTTTGTTCTTGAAAGTTATGCCTTAATAATTTTTTCAGATTTTATGTTGTCGCAGGCGTTTCGAGTGTCCACAACCAGTTTTGAATTTTTTACTATATAGCCATAATCGTAAGTCGAGTGGTCGGTCAGTATGATTGTTAGGTCATAAGAGCTTAGCTGATCTAAGGCGATACTTTTTTTGCCAATAAACTGTTTATATTCTCTTCGGGGTTTTATTATGGGAATATAGGGGTCGTTATAGTCTGTTTTGGCGCCCTGTTTTTCCAGCATTTCCATGATTTTAAAAGTAACTGATTCGCGATCATCATCCACATTTTTTTTGTAAGCCAATCCTAGCAACAGGATGTGACTACCCGGTATGCTTTTTCCCGATTGTCCAAGTGCAAACGATATTTTCTGTATCACATAGTCGGGCATGGAAACATTCACCTCTCCTGCCATATTAATGAGTGGAGCGGAAACTCCAAATTGTTTTGCCTTCCAAGTGAGGTAAAACGGGTCGATTGGGATGCAATGGCCTCCCAACCCTGGTCCAGGATAAAATGTCATAAAACCAAAAGGTTTAGTGCTAGATGCTTTGATCACTTCCCATATGTCGATCTCCATTTTATCAAACACAATTTTAAGTTCATTGACGAGGGCAATATTTACCGCTCGAAAAATATTTTCCAACAATTTTGTTGCCTCGGCAACCTTTGTGCTTGAAACCAGAACGGTTTTTTGAACTATGGATGAGTAAAGCATATCGGTTACTTCCAAACTTTTCGAGGTATTGGCCCCTATGACTTTTGGTATTGTGGCTGTAGTGAAATCCTTGTTATTGGGGTCTTCTCGTTCCGGTGAGTACGCAATGTGGAAATCATGGTCGACTTTGAGGCCACTACCAGATTCTAATTCTACGGCAAGTATTTCTTCGGTGGTTCCTGGATATGTGGTGGATTCCAGAACAATGAGCTGCCCTTTTTTAATATGGGGAGCGATTCCCCGTGCTGTAGATAGGATATGGGTCATATCCGGATCACGGTTTATTTTTAAGGGTGTAGGGACACATATTAAAATACAGTCCAGTTTTTTTACCAAGGAAAAGTCGGTGGCTCCCTGGAACCTTCCACTCTCTGATAGAAAACGGATATTTTCATCAGGAATATGGTTTATGTAACTGCGTCCTTGAGATAACTGTTTGATTTTATTTTTGTCGATATCCAACCCTGTCACCGGAAACCCAGCCTTACAGAATTCGATCACTAGGGGAAGTCCGACATATCCTAATCCGATTACTCCGATCGCAGCTTGTCGATCTTTTATTTTATTTAATAGCACTAGTGGCCCTAACAATTTTCATTTTTGAGGTTCTGGAACGATGGGGCAATTTAGACTTTTAAATAAATTCTCCCATATTGCGCGTATTATATATTTTTACTCAGTGAGGGTAAGTCTATTTTATTCTTCGAGAATCTTTTAAAAAAATAATCTCCTACAATCATTAAAGAAATTATGGTTAGCGGCAACAGATGAATACTGTAGCGTGGTGCATACCCCCAATTGGCTACGAACCAATAAGGTAGAAACAGGCCAAAAAAAGCTAACCCAATCGCGATTGGATAGTTCTGCAAAAACTTTGGTCGCCACACAAGAGCTAAAAGCCCTAAAAGAGTTCCTGGTAGTAGGATAAAAGTAGCAAGGCTCGGGTTTCCATGATCGACTGCTGTTACCATGATTTGTATTCTATGATAGAAATGAATCATATCCTGTCCTGTGTAGTTTGGGTGGCTTGGAACACTGGGCCCAAACACTCCCCCTACCCACCAATTGCGAAAGCACAATAAAAAGACTCCAAAAGCCACAATCCCCACATATGTAAAGCCTCTCTTCCAGTGAGTCCAGATCTGTTCCCAGTAAGCCCTCCAAACTTCTTTCGTCGTTCCGTGTATGGGTTCTATAATAAAACATACGAGCATTGTCATTATGATCAGGTGATCCTGACGGATCCAGTAACCGATAACGCCAAAGAAACCCGCCAAAATGATCTTGAAAAAACTTCCATCCCGAGCTTGATATAGGAGCCATATTGCCAGAGCTATAAAAATCACAGCATGATGTTCGACCAATCCTCTTCCAATTTGATAACGAAATCCACCAAGAAAAGTAGGCATCAGGTAAATGAGGCTGGCAGCAAATGCAGTTAAAGCTGATAATCGAAGTTTTATGGCCCAGCTGGCAAGAAAGGTGGTCACTCCCAACACGCACCATACATCTGCCATATGTTGAACGAATGCACTTTGTCCAAACAACCAATGATAGATTCCAACAAAATAGCGGTAGAGTGGCTGCATTATAAAAACACTCTCTCCTGCATTGAGCCACTCGCCTTCCACCACAATTTTCTGGGCCAACTTCTGATAGGTGGTCCAGTCATCTCCGGTGCCCCAATTTTTCCAGTGCCCCAGGGAGAGCCACCATTTTTTGCTAAAGAAGAATAGGATAGCAGGCCCGAAGAATAGAAATACAGATTGGACAATTCGATCTGCATGAAAATTTCGGAAATCTTTTTTCCGCCAGGCCCAAGTCAAAAAACTGGTTCCCGCAACAACGCTCAATATTCCAAGGTGGTTAACGTTGCCTGGGTTTGATAAACGCAGAATTTTAAATAAATTGCCTAAAAGAGAAGCTGTCGCAATGGGCAAGCAAGTTAGCATCAAGCCGCATATAGCGAAGGGCCAGTTGAGGATTCCTTTCTCTATCAACAGTTTTGCAATCCAAGTTGCCCATGCCAGCAAGAACAGGATAATCCCTCCGTCCAAAATCAGACTGAGAATTTTAAAAAGCCCTATATAGTCCAGAGAGCCTGCTAAACCTTCTTTGTTTTGCCAGAGTGTCTCCCTGTCTAAGTCCGAGCTTATTTTTCCGTTTGGATTAACTATTACAGGAACAAGAGACCAGTCGACACCCGCATACTTGAGTTTGCCGGATATTTTCCATGCCCCTCCTTTGGGGAGTTGATGTTTTTGGTGACCCGCATCTTCAAAGCTTTTGGCTGGCAAAAGATTGAAGCTTTCTCCATCTTTATTCACCGCTGATAGAGTTCCTTCTTCGATACCTTTGGTGATAAGGGTAAACTTTTTTCCTTCGGGCAACAACAGCGCCCCATCAACTTCAACAGTCAAGGCTAAAGCATCGAAGCAGGCACTACAGTCAAGTTGAAAAAGTGCCCAGTCCAGAGGGAAATCATGCTTTTCAGTCCATGGCTTCTGAAGAATACCGGAGGCATTTTTATTCCATGAAGTTGCGTAAGTCCTCACCCAATTTGCACCCACGGATGATTGACCTTGGTTTACACTGGGGGTCATTACCCTGACCAGCCAACCACCGGAGGGGCTGGCCAGAAATAGCATAAGCTTAAGGATCAATAAAATACCGAGGATTATTATCGGCAACCGCAACGAAAGAAATCGCCAGCCCAGAATCAGCAAAAATGGAATAATAACGGACAGAGTCAGGGTCTCAGCTTCACCTGTCCAAGGCAAGCCGTCGAACCAGGACGTGATTCCTGAGGGAAGCCCAAATACGAGTGCAAGAAGAGAAGCTCCAAGAGCTAACTTAGAAAAGAAAACTGAGGAATTAAGTTTGTTGGGATCCATTAAGATGAAGGGTATCCATTCATATACAAATATTTAAATAGTCAACTGGTCGAAAGGAATTGTTGCTCACATCAAAAGTTTCATTAAGTTTGCTCCGCAAAGTTCTTTTTCTGCTTTCACGCTTAAGAATTCACAGATTTTCTTCATTTAAAACCCTGAAACTTCCCGATTCATTATTGCCGGGATAATTCCTTTTTAAGTGGGGAATGCGGGTTGATAGTATTCGACATACCACTGGATGAATTTTTTAATGCCCTCCTGAATATTCCATTTAGGGGTGTAATCAAATTCTCTTATCAGATCTGTAATATCAGCGTGCGACTTGAGCACATCCCCATCTTGCATAGGCATTAGATTTAGTTTTGCTTCCATCCCCAGGTTTTTTTCGATCTCACGGACGTAATCCATCAACTGAACGGGAACATTTGACCCTATATTGTAAATTCTGTAGGGAGCGGATGAAGAAGCGGGGTTAGGGGTATTTCCGGACCACTCGAGGTCAGGTTCAGGTGATTTTTTGATAATTCGACATACTCCCTCAACAATATCATCGATATATGTGAAGTCTCTTTCCATCTCACCGTTGTTGTACACGTCGATAGGCTTCGAAGCCAGAATTGCTTTGGTAAATAGAAATAAGGCCATATCCGGACGGCCCCAAGGACCGTACACCGTAAAAAACCTGAGACCGGTGGTTGGGATTCCGTAAAGATGAGAATAAGAATGAGCCATCAATTCAGTGGATATCTTGGTGGCTCCATATAATGAGACCGGGTGGCTTACGTTATCATGGACAGAAAATGGGTATTTGGTGTTGAGTCCATAGGCAGAACTGCTGGATGCGTAGGCAAGATGTTCCACTTTATTGTGACGGCAACCCTCAAGGATATTGAATGTTCCCACGATATTACTTTGTATATAAACTTCTGGATGCTCAATGGAGTAGCGAACGCCAGCTTGTGCGGCCAAGTGAATCACTCGGTTTGGACTATTTTTTTTGAAAACCCGATCAATTTCTTCTTTATCTGCAAGGTTCTTTTTTTGGAAGGTGAACTTGTCATATTGTTGAAGAACTTTGAGTCGGTTTTTTTTAAGGTTGACGTCATAATAGTTGTTGATATTGTCAAGTCCGATGACTTCATAGCCTAATTCAAGCAATTGCTTGGAAGTGTGGAAACCGATAAAACCTGCGGCTCCGGTAACTAAAATTTTCATAATAAATGCATCTTTCTATTTTAGAAAATTAGGAATAAATTTTTGAGCATGTCTTTTGCTTAGCAGTATGAAAGATAGCTTGGTAAAAAGATTATGGGTCACCATTCATAAAAGCAGAATATTTTTATTTACAACAAAAATCAAGTTTCAATTATAATCTCATACACAAGTCAACTTTATTGACTTGGAAGTAAGTATCAAACGAGATACCTATATGTACTTATATTATTTTTTTGATTTTCAGCACTGTTTTTACTTTCATCTTTCAACCGCTCAGATTCTCTAGTTTGAATTCCGTACTAAACAACAAGAAGCTCCAGATATCATTCCTGATTTTTGCTTCACTTTTAATATTCTTGGGTCGGCAATTGGATACCGGCATCACTAATTTTGACGATGCCTATTATGCCCAGAAGGCAAAGGAAGTCCTAAATTCAGGGTCCCTCTGGGATATTACATTCGCGGGGACCCCAGCTTTTGACAATCCACCTCTGCCCTTCTGGTTTACGGCTTTGGCCTTCAGCATCTTCGGGG
>Ga0315336_1001979_pt1 | contig 34603 bp, 26 predicted proteins | sample ASW5metaG_FD_204512 | JGI IMG/M metagenome (GOLD analysis project Ga0315336, IMG submission 204512) | Ammonia-oxidizing marine archaeal communities from Monterey Bay, California, United States - ASW #5 | ecosystem: Environmental > Aquatic > Marine > Intertidal zone | place: USA: California...
CCATCCCGCCCCCGCGCGAGACTCCTTAACGTTTGCCTACAAAAAATAGATTTTGGCTACGGCCGCTTTTACCCTCCCATCAGGTGAATCGCTGACTGGGACTATCTCTAGAAGCCTTCACAGAACGAAGCGCCCCTTGAGGAACGAGCTTTTGAACATTCGTCACTTTCCTATCACACTGATCCCGATCCTGCTGATTTTGCTGGTGGTCGGGTGTGATTCCGGGTTTTCTGGTGACGAACTGGATAACAGACCTCCGGACACACAGTTGAGCGTTCGGGACGAGTCGTTATTGGATAACCTCACCGGTGATGATCGACTCGTGAGCACCGTGCAGATCTCATGGACTGGCGACGATCCTGACGGCTTCGTACAAGGGTACGAGGTACGTTTTTTTGATACAATTGATGAAGGGTCGTCGACCGATTGGTCGTTCACTGTTGCGACTGATTCGCTTTTTCTACTACCCATTCGTCAGGGTGAACGAATTTCTGATGTCGTGTTTGAAGTTCGAGCTGTGGATGACGCTGGACTTGCAGATCCAACGCCGGCCCGCACCATCTACCCGATTCAAAATTCTCCGCCTGAGATCCGCATAAGTCCATTCGACCTACCTCCGGATACCACGTTTAATGTGATGTCAGTCGGGTGGGATGCTGACGATCCAGATGGATCATTGAACTTGGCACGAATCGATGTGAGTTTCAACGACTCACTGAACTTCGTTGCTCTTCCTCCCGATGTAAGTTTCGCCACCTTTGTCCTTCCTCAAACGGAGCCGGGCTCAACTGGTCAGATAGTCGACGCCGATGTTTTCGTCGGAAGGGGATTCGAAGCGACGGGACTGAAAGTGCCTGGTGTGCGCATCGGCGAAATGAATACGCTCTACGTGCGAGCAGCTGACCAAACGGATACGACCTCCGTCCGGGTCGAGTATTCCTGGTTCGTGAAAGGTAAAACCAGCAATATTCTCTATGTAAATGACCACAGGCGTGCCACTCACCCGTTGATGAGCACGTTCCATCTAACCTTGCTTGAAGAGTATCTACCCTCGGGGACTCCCATCGACATCTGGGACATAACAACGCCATTCACAACCGGGTCAGCAGGAAGTTTTCCGCGCTCCACATCACTTCCAGGCACCGCCCAGCCTGCTCTCGACAGATTCTTGAGGGGGTATGACTTTATCTACTGGGTGGCTTCAGCGACAACGGATCAGATCGTAGGAAATAATCTCCCGTTCGTCGCACCGGTCCTGGAGCCTTTCTTCGAAGCAGGCGGAAAGATGTTTGTGCATTCTCCAATTCAGCTTCCGGTTGACCCGGAAGAGATCGCGACCAACGCGGCTACCCTTCTTCTCCCGCTGAACAGTCTGACCTCATTTCCCGATTCCCTGAGACAGACTTTGCGTCTATTGTCGAACGCTCCTGTGTCCGCGAGCAACACATTGCCCGGCACCAACCGTCAACTTCCTGCTCTCAAAATGGCAGGGTTCGTGATTACGACGCTTCCATATGTTGCGACCAGCGCGGCGACGATTCCTCTTTATGATGCGGAATTCCAGTATGTGACGCGCGTCGGTAACAGACGCGGAATATGGCCGGGACCTTCGACGATCGCTTCGATGAGCGACGATCAGCGGATCGGCCTATTTTCTATTCCTCTGGTGAACGAAACGAGCGGAAATCCTCTGATTGTGGGAGTGGATGGTAATCCTGATGCGGCTCGGGATGCTGTCAAATTGATGCTGGAGAGCCTCGGATTCCCTCAATGAGATTGCGTCCAATACATATCGTTCTCCTGCTCTTCCTCCTTTTCGGAGCGGACTCCGTATTTGCTCAGGGCATTCTCAGTGGAGTGATTTCCGATGCCGAAACAGGCGAATCTCTTCCCGGGGTAAACGTCATTGTCGTCGGCACCTCCCGCGGAGCCGCAACTAACTTTGAAGGAGAATACGAGATCCCCGATCTCAGGGCGGGAGAATACTCTATTCGAATTTCTTACATCGGTTTTGAAACCAAGCTTTTCACGGAGGTAGTTATCTCCGACGGAGAAACAACCGAACTGGATGTCGAATTGGGTGTAGCGGTTCTCTCGACCGAAGATGAGATCGTCGTGATTGGTGAACGACCACTAGTCGACGTGGAGAGCTCATCATCCTCATCCACGATTTCCCGAGAGCAATTGGAACTGGCTCCCTTGAGGGATGTGCAGCAAGCGGTTGCAACGCAGGTTGGGGTGGTCAGAGATCCGACTGGACTTTACATACGAGGCGGACGGGCGTCTGAAACCGGATATTTTGTAGATGGCGTCTCCGCAAAGGATCCGCTCGCCGGAACAGGCTTTGGCCTGGATATTGGCTCCAATGCTTTTTCGGAAATCGAGGTGACGACAGGCGGAATTGGAGCTGAATTCGGAGATGTGACCTCGGGAGTTGTGGCCGTACAGACACAGGATGGAACGGACCAGTTTGCCGGTTTCTTTTCGCACAAGCGAGATAACCTGGGATTCAACACTGATTCCGACGCTAATTTCATGGAGGACGTGTGGGAAGCTAATCTGAGTGGCCCCGTCGTTCGGGGAAAACTTCGCTTTTTCCTATCAGGTCAGGTCCAACTATCAGATGGTTTTACGCGAAAAACTGCTTCTCCCGATCAGGTCAGAACTTCGCTTCTAGATGGAACGGCGCTGCTACCACGAACCGGCAACCGATGGAATGGTATTTCCAAGCTTACATGGGAAGTTCAGCCCGGCATGAAATTGCAAGGATCGTATCAGCGTTCACTAACCGTGAATCAGAATACGAGAATGCTTCAGGTAACCGGGAATGAGGCCGTAATCTCTCCGGGATTCCAATATGCTTTTATTCTGCAGCCGGACAATGCAAGCACCTACGCGCACGATAACATCATTTCTTACCTGAAATGGTCACACGTCCTGAATTCGCAGTCGTTCTACAATGTGCAGTTCAGCCGGCTCTTCACTCGTCTTCGTGCAGATGCCAACGGGCGGGACTGGAGGCCAGACAATGTCGACTCGGAGCTGGATCCGTTTTCTATCGTTTCCTGGCCAGCAAATCTGTTTGTGGATGAAAATGGATTGCCATTGGATCCAAACGCCCAGTTCGTGCTTCCCGGACCAGGACTGATAAATAATGGTGGCGTTGCGACCCGCTTTCACGACCACTTTGCTGAAGAGTATACCCTTCGTGCGAACTATACGCGTTTTTCTGAGGATTTGAATCATCGCTTGAACGTGGGCTTTGAGATGAAATTCAATGACTACCAGTGGATTGACGTGATCCGGCCCTGGGTGGGGGCTCCCATTGGGACGGGCGAGGGAACGAGTACCAATCGTCTGGGAGACTCTTCCGATATCTGGCGGGTAAAACCACGGCGAGGCGCTTTTTTTGGCACGCACCAAATTCGCTACCGCGGACTGATCGCGAACGCCGGCATGAGGTTCGAGTATTGGGCCCCAGGGCGCTACGCTGATGATCTGATAGACGACGAACAGGCTCCGATCCTTGATACGATCCGCGAATCCTACAAGTCTGAATCCGTAAAGCTGTTTGGCTTGAGAACGAAATTCCGGTTGCTGCCCAAGTTGAGAGTGTCGTTCCCGATCACTGAAAACAGGGTGATGTTCTTTAATTACGGGCATTCGACCAAACTCCCGCACCCAACATTTGTCTACACCGGACTAGATCCGTTTTTCCAGGATCGTTCCTTCTTCTCAGACCTGGGCAACCCGAATCTGGATCCGGAAGTTGACATCTCCTACGAACTCGGATTAAGAACCCAATTTACGAGTAATGATGTCCTGAATGTCACAGCGTTTTGGAGAGACAAGTTTGACTTCATTACTGTCGAGAGCGTGATCGTTCCGGATCCGACGGGCAGGGAAGTTCTGCGAGCATTCCGTGTCAATGGTGACTTCGCACGTGTTCGAGGCATTGAAGCCAGCTATCTGAAGCGGGTCGGTGAGCGGTTCAGCGGGCAGATATCAGCTTCCTTCTCACGCGCGACAGGACTTTCCAGCACCAACAATGACGCCCTCTCAGAATTCCTGGCAAACGGAGACATCGACAACACGTTTGAAACTCCTCTAGCGTGGGATCGGCCGTTCGATCTAAAGACCAGTTTGACGTTCCAGCATGATCAGGAACGCCCTCTGTTCGGCATAAAGGGTCTCAACCGAATATCAGCTTTAATTGCTTCTACGTTGCGCAGCGGCCAGCGCTACACGCCAGTTGAATTCCAAGGAAACGAAATAAACCCGTTCAGTGGAGAGCAGGACTGGCGTCCCATTTACGCTTCCACTTCGGACCCGGCGGATCGGTATTCCAAAATCGGATCGACGTGGTGGTGGTTTGATTTAAGCATGCGCAAAACGATCACGTTTCAGGGCACTGATCTACGTTTTTCACTGGAAGTAACAAATCTCTTCAATCAGCAAAACAGCATTATTGTTAACCCGGTCACGGGAGAAGCTTACCCGGACGTCGACCCGACAAGCACAGATTTTACTTCGTTGCGGGGTAATTCGGAATTCGATGTAAGCACGGGCACTCGCGACCCTCGCTTTGAGGATCCGAATACTTCAGGACTGCCTCCATTTAACCCCGCTCGATTTCTCCCACAGCGACATATAATGTTCGGGCTCTCCTTCCGATTCTGATGAAACGACTGCTCATCATATCATTCTTCCTGTTGGTTGTGGCTCCAGTAGTCAGCGCCCAGATTCTACCGACTCTCGGAGGAGAACGCGCTGGGACGTCCGGTTTCCAGTTCCTGAAACTTTCCTATGATGCGCGCAGTGCGGCGTTGGGCGAAACAGTCGTGGCAGATGCTAATGACGTGAGTGCGTTGGTGTGGAATCCAGCATTGGTTGCTCAATTACCGGGAATTCAGGCCGGTTTTCATCACACCGCCTATTTCGTAGATGTGTCTCTGGATTTTGCCGGAGTCACATGGAAACTGCCGCAGGGAATTTCGCTGGGAGCCAGCCTCCAGACCATGAATTCCGGCGATATGAACGTAACCACCGAGTTTGAACCCACCGGAACCGGTCAGACGTTCCGTTTAATTGATGTAGCAGCAGGACTAACGGTTGCACAACAACTGACCGATCTTTTCGCTTATGGCATCACGGCCAAATACCTCCAGGAATCGGTTGCTGGACTAAAAGCCGACGCAGTCGTATTCGATTTTGGCATTCATTACAAGGTTGGGGCAACTGGCACCCGCATGGCGGTAGCCGTTCGAAATTTTGGGTTTGACGGCCGCCCGGAAGGAACGCTTTCGCGTCCGGTGATTGATACTGACCCCGTGCGAATTGAATCAGACTTTGAGGCCATGACGCCCCCAACAACGTTTCATCTCGGCTTCGCTTACGATCTGATGACGAATCCAGATGGCAATTCGATAACCGTGTTGGCGCAGCTCAACAATCCAAACGACAACGCCGAGTATTGGACAACGGGAGCTGAATATGGGTGGAATCAGACCTTCTTTCTGCGGGCTGGATATCGATTCGGTATCGAGGAAATGGATGCACCTAGCCTAGGAGCTGGATTTCTCTTGCCGTTCTCGGGGAAAAAATTGGGTATAGATTACGGATTTAATCGGATGGAACGACTTGGCAATGTTCACCGATTCGGGCTGAATGTGACGCTATGAAAAGAAGTCTGCTGACATATGGATGTTTGGTCATGCTGCTGCTGTCCTCGGCTGCTTGTGACTCAGTGATGGGCTCCAAGGACGACGAAACAACCAAGGAAATCTTTGATGCTGGACGAAATGATCCAACACTGCTCAACGAAGTCGAATATGTACCCCTCTTTCCGTTTTACGAGACGGGTGCCGACGGTACATCCTTGCAGTCACCACGAGATGTCTACGCAGGGTATGACGAGTTCCTGTACGTAGTAGATGATCGAGGTCTCCATGTTTTTGATCTTGCGGGTCGGCCTGCGACATTCCTTCCTATTGCTGGAGGCGGTACCTCCGTTGTTCAAGACCGACGACTTTCGGTGTACGTCACTGCGCGGAGAGATACAGTCCTAAACGGACAGACTTGGGACCTCCCTGTAGTTTTACGCTTCGACGGAATCACGACAGGCGTTCCTGTCCTTTCCGATATCATATGGCACCCTTTTGACGATGACTCAAGGAAGTTTAATGCCCCCGATCCGATATCTACAGATGAAGAGGTCGCGTTCACTGGTGTAGGTGTTTTACACGACAACCACATCTATGTAAGTCGGCGAGGGCCGATCAACCCCCGAGGCACGTTTATTCTACCTCACAATACAATCATGGAATTTGACGAAGACGGGGTAAACCTTCAGTCTCTCGTAACGCTTCATCCAACCCGAGAAAGTCTACGCAGCTCCCTGTTTCCGGTTGACGTAGCAACGTATGTACACCCGCCCCAACGTTCATTTTTTTCTCAAGCACGTGATTTCCTCCTGCTCCAATCCTCGGGGCTAGATGATGTTATAAATGGAGGTGGACCCTCCTCACAACCGCTCCGTTTCTCAGCACTCTCCATACGAGTTGTACCGACATCAGATGGTGTAGAATACCGGCCGGATACTGACAAACTTCGGATTGCGGGCGATCTCGAAAAAGGAGATTCATTTCTCTACGACGAATTTCGCTTCAATGCGCCGACCGATGTGACCATCGCAGCAGACGGATCCAATTTTATTTTCGTCACGGATGGAGGATCAGATTCGCTGCATGTGTTTACGGGGCAAGGAATTGAAGGAGTTACGCCCCCGCCGGGATCACGTTCAATCCGTCCTGTGAATGTTTCATTCGGAGGCACGGGTGATGGCGCTCTAGAGTTCAAGGCTCCTCAGGGTGTAGCATACTTTCGGCGCATCGTATACGTCGCGGATACTGGAAACAATCGGATTGGCCGATTCAGGCTAAATACAGACTTTGAGTGATCGAACGAGTCAGAAAGAGAAGGGGATAATGGACAGATTGCGCACAAAAGGTTTCAGCCTGAAGAGAACGATCTTGTTCTCTTTGATGTGGTTGGCAATTCCGGCAGCTTCGGCGCAGATCGAGCAAGTTGGGTCGGAAGCAACGCTCGATGTCGCCACATGGAATATTGAATGGTTTGGAGCTTCATTCAACGGGCCTTCCGATGACGCCGTTCAAGTAAGCAATGTAGCAGACATTGTTCAAGGTACAGGCATTGACTTGTGGGCTGTTCAAGAGATCACAGATACGGGACGATTTGCAGATCTCCTGGCATCCCTTCCAGATTATTGGGACGGCTTTCTTGCAACTGACAGTGGTCAACAGCGCATTGGCTATCTGTATGACAGCCGCATTCTTTCCTTGCGAATGAACGCACACATCCTGCAAGGCTTCCAACATTCTTTCGCATCCCGGCCGCCTCTGAAAGCAGAGTTCAACGTAGAGCTACCCGACACTTCATTTACCGTAACGCTCATTAACGTACACATGAAGGCGTTTTCAGACGCATCTTCGTATGCCAGACGGGTTGACGCCGCATTGCGGGTCAAGAACCACATTGATTTTACGTCGCTCTCGTCGCAGGCTGTTCTCTTCCTCGGTGATTTTAACGATGAGCTTCTTGCTTCTACCCATCAGGGAATGACATCACCATATGCGCCCTTCGTTCAAGATCCGGATCGCTATTCCATGCTCACCCTTCCGATAGAACAAGATGGGATTTCGACCTATTTGGGAGGCGGGACGATCGATCACATGATCGCCACAAATGAGATGGCTGAACTGTTGATCGCAGGATCGACGCAGGTTCTCACCCGTCTTGTGACGGTGAACGGGTATGCTGCTCGGACCTCAGACCATCTGCCAATGGTTGCCTCATTTGGACGCTCCGTCGGTACATCAGTAGGTACAGATGATCCGGGCGAAGGAGTTCTTCCGTCCGCGCCCGCCATCACCTCCATGTATCCGAACCCGGTTTCCGGGACGCTTCATTTATCCGTGAGAAGACAACTTGGTACAGATCAGTCCTCGATGATCAAGCTAGTCGATATGCTAGGCCGAGTGGTGTACTCCGAAATGCTCTCGGAAGGCCAGACATCGATTGACGTACGTTCGTTTACCGCGGGCATTTATGCCTTGCGGGTGGAATCAAGTGAGTCGGTTGAATCGAGACTGATCATAGTTCAATAGGTTGTAGTTCGCTAGGGTGGTCCTCGTTTGCAGAACGGCAATTTTTAGCTCATTTTTGGTCGATCTTCCATCTGTCCTCACGTCCTCCTTCTGAACTCGTTCTACACCCACCATGCGGATTCTCTGGCTTACACTAACCTGCTGTTCCATCCTCTTCATTTCCTGTGCGTCTCCAGATTACGACGTCATCATTTCAGGAGGAACGGTTTACGACGGTAGTGGCGCCGAACCCTTCTCGGCAGATATAGGCATTCGCGCTGATACGATAGCATTCATTGGAGATCTTTCAATGAGCAGTGCGTCGTCAACCATCAAAACCGATGGAATGGCCGTCACGCCAGGTTTCATCAACATGCTAAGTTGGGCGGTGACAGATCTTCTCAAAGACGGCCGGTCTATGGGAGATATCGTGCAAGGTGTTACGCTTGAGGTCTTCGGAGAAGGCTCTTCCATGGGTCCTCTGAATGACGAGATGAAAGGACAGATGGAGAGCGACGATTACGAGGTTGATTGGACAACGCTCCGAGAGTATCTGGACTCACTCGAGCGCCGGGGCATCGCCACGAATGTGGCCTCGTTCATAGGAGCGGAAACCATCCGCGTACATGAGTTGGGATATGAAAACCGTCAACCTACCGAGGAAGAATTGCAGCGGATGAGGGATCTGGTTCGCCAGGAGATGGAGCAGGGCGCGATGGGTATTGGCTCCTCACTTATCTACGCTCCAGGATTTTTTGCGAGCACCGAAGAACTCATCGAATTGTCTAAGGTGGCCGCCGAGTATGATGGAATGTATATATCTCACATGCGCTCGGAAGGAAATCAGCTACTCGAAGCGCTAGAAGAACTGATGACGATTTCCCGGGAAGCCGATATTCGTGCTCAGGTCTACCACCTCAAAGCGGGAGGCGAGTCCAACTGGCACAAGATGGATCTGGTGATAGATCGAATTGAGGAGGCCCGATCGAATGGGCTGGAGATCACTGCGGACATGTACACTTACGTTGCAGGAGCCACCGGGTTGGATGCTCATATGCCGCCGTGGGTTCAAGAGGGAGGATTTGGGGCTTGGCGTGAGCGGCTTCAAGACCCGGATATCCGAGCACAGGTGCTCGAAGAAATGAGGACGCCGACGAATGACTGGGAGAACCTCGGTCTTGGAGCAGGACCAGAAGGTGTGATGGTTGTAAGCTTCAAACAAGACTCACTGCGCTATCTGATTGGACAAACGCTAGCGGAGATCGCGGCCGACCGAAATAGCACACCGGAAGACGTTGCTATTGATCTGGTGATCTCGGACTCCACCCGCGTCGGGACGGTCTATTTTTTGATGTCCGAGGAAAACGTTAAGAAACAGATCGCGCTTCCGTGGCTCTCTTTCGATTCAGACGCGGGATCTATGGCTCCCGAAGGAGAGAATCTCGACAACAATCCTCACCCGAGAGCCTACGGCAACTTCGCGCGACTTCTGGGCAAATATGTGCGCGACGAAGGCGTTATTTCGTTGCAAGCGGCCGTGCGAAAACTAACCTCCCTTCCCGCCGATAACCTCCGTCTTTCGAAACGCGGACGAATCCGCGTCGGGAATTATGCTGATCTCACAGTCTTCGATCTCGCTAAAATCCAGGATCACGCGACGTTTCAAGAGCCACATCAACTGTCAACCGGAATGTCCCATGTTTTCGTAAACGGTGTTCAAGTTTTAGATAACGGCATACACACGGGCGCCCTGCCCGGACGAGCCGTCTTCAGAGGTGAAAGATGAATCGATTTTTAGGATGCGCCCTGCTTGTGGCGCTTTCTGCCTGTTCCAATCCGGGATATGATCTCGTAATCGAAAATGGGCTCGTTATAGACGGCTCTGGATCTGAAGGTGTCGTGACTGATGTTGGTATCCGCGGGGGGCATATTGTCGAAGTTGGAGACTTATCGTTGCATAGAGCGCGGCGCCGAATAGACGCAGAAGGATTGGTAGTGGCTCCTGGCTTCATCGACATCCACAGCCATGCAACGTCTGGAAGCATTGATGGCAGCGCGGTTGTTCAGCGACCGGACGCTGAGAATTACATTCGGCAGGGCGTCACAACAGCGATGGGAGGACAAGACGGTGGGTCCATGTTGGATATTGACTCGTTGCTGACCTATCTCGATGAAAATCCAGCCGCCATCAACATTGGAGTTTTTGTTGGTCATGGTTCAATACGAGCGAACGTTGTTGGCCAGGACGACCGTGATGCAACCGAGGACGAACTCGCGGAAATGACGTCCATTGTTCGAAAGGCAATGGAAGAAGGAGCATTCGGACTTTCATCGGGACTCGAATACACACCGGGTGGATTTGCAGAAGTGGGCGAATTGATCGAACTCTCCCGACCGGTGGCTGAACACGATGGCATGTACATCTCTCATATCCGTGATGAGGGCGCGCGCCTGCTTGAAAGCGTGACCGAAGTACTCGATGTAGGCCGGGGCGCAGGCGCGCGCGTCCAGGTCACCCACCACAAAGTTATAGGCAAAGGAAGATGGGGCATGGCATCCGAGTCTCTAGCCCTGCTGGACGCTGCAATCGAAGAAGGAGTCGACGCTTCGAGCGATCAGTATCCTTATACCGCTTCGAGCACAGGACTCACGATTCTCTTCCCCAAGTGGTCCAAGGATGGCGGAAACGAAGCTCTTCTGGCTCGCATGGAATCGCCCGAGACTCGTGCCAGAATCCGAGCCGATGTTATTAATCACATCAATCAAGAGCGCGGTGCCGATCCTTCGACGATCGTTGCAGCGCGTTGTAGTTTCGACGAATCGTTTAACGGTAAAAGCCTGGCTGACATTCTTGCCGAGCGTGGTCTTCCCGTAAACGTCTCTGGCGCAGCTGACGTCGCCATGGAACTTGTGGCTGGCGGAGGCTGCTCTGGCGTCTTTCATTCCATGTCCGAAGAAGATGTTCGCACCTTCATGCAGCACCCTATGACCTCCGTCTCGAGTGATGGTGGAATTCCTGAAATGGATCAGGGCGTTCCGCACCCTAGAAATTATGGGGCGTTTGCAAGAGTACTCGCACACTTTGTTCGAGATAAAGGAGTCCTGTCCCTCGAAGAAGCCATCCGGAAAATGACTTCTCTGCCGGCAAGTAGACTGAATTTTAGCGATCGAGGCGTGATTGCCCCCGAAATGATCGCCGATTTATCCGTTTTTAATCCTAACACGATACAGGACAAGGCTCTGTTCGGAGATCCACATCACTTTGCCGAAGGCGTCCGGTATGTACTGGTATCCGGTCAGTTGATACTCGATAATGGGGAAATGACGGGAATAAGACCCGGTAAAGCGCTTCGGAACTGAAGATGATCCGCTTTTTGGAAAACTTGCGTGTATCTGATAGAAGTCTTCAACACCGTAAGTATTTGGGTCCGAACGCAGAATGTGGGTTTCCCCGCTTGCCATAGTGCTCCAAATTCACGTTTTTTGAAGAACTATAAAGATATCGGAAGGGAGATCTGTTTGCATCTCTTCGCACCACGCACACCCAATCTGAAAAGTAGGGTGCCTTCCAACTACATGATCATAGTCAGGATATTCTCATGACCAACTTTTTTTCTCGTCTCTCTCTCGTGATGGCTTTTGCATTAGTCATGTTTGGGAGAAGCGAAGTGCAGGCTCAAAACGGGACTGTATCAGGCATGATAACGATACAGGAAGATGGCACTCCTCTGATTGGAGCCAACATTGTCGCCCTCGATGCCTCTGGCGCTATTCATGGCGGCGCAGCATCCGGGCTAGATGGCAATTATAGCTTCTCTGTGGCCGCAGGGTCGTATACGATCCGAGCACGCTTCGTGGGATTTCAGGATTGTGAATCCAACGTCACCGTTTCATCAGGCTCCACTACAACCGTAGACTGCGCACTAAGCCAGAGCGGATTGGAACTGAATACTGTAATTGTGTCGGCTTCGAGGAGACAGGAAAAAGTGCTCGATGCGCCTGCATCAATTTCCGTGCTAACTGGTGATGATATTCAGTCTACAGTCAGTGCTTCTTCTGTAGAAGCACTCCGCACGACCCCTGGTGTCGACATGCAGCAAACTGGTGTGGATAGAAGAGAAATGGTATTGCGCGGTTTTAATAACGCCTTCTCAGGAGCCGCATACGTGTTGACAGATTATCGGCAGACAGCTGTTCCTTCGCTAGCGGTCAACATCTACTCCATCATGCCAAGTATTGGTATTGATATCGACCGGGTTGAAGTAGTCCGAGGACCAGGATCTGCTCTGTACGGCGCAGGCGTCGATCAGGGAGTGGTTCATTTCACGACGAAAGATCCGTTTACGCATCCGGGAACTACCGTTTCGATTCAAGGCGGTGAACAATCCATGTTCGGCGCTCAATTCCGTCACGCGGGAGTAGCCGGGCCAGATGGAAAGTTTGGATATAAATTGACAGGAATGTATTCGCAGGCAGACGATTGGGAGTTGGACCCAGATGATCCCGACGATGCAGCGCAAATTGCCATTGATGGCGTCAGAGACAACGAATACACAAAGTACAATGCGAATCTTGCCTTGGAATATCGATTCAGCGAATCGGGTACGATTTCAGCGAATGCCGGTATTTCGGACTTGAAGTCAACCCTCCTCTCCGGTGTTGGCACCATTCAAGCAGTCGGATATGGATACCAATACTTCCAGCTTCGCCTTAAAGCAGATAACTTTTTCGCCCAAGCGTATCTAAACAAGAATGAGGCTGGCGATTCGTTCGTCTACGGCGCGTTTCCAGTAGTCGATAATAGTACGCAGCTAGTCATTCAAGCTCAGTATGACATGACGTCTGCGAGCGGCAAAAACCACCTTATCATCGGAGTTGATTCTGAAATCACGCGTCCCGATACCGAGGGCACCATCCAAACGGATGACGGAATCGATGAATACGGTGGTTACTTTCAGGCTACGTCTGACCTAACGGACAAGGTCAGTATCACAGCAGCCATCCGAGGAGACTACCATAGCATAACAGAGTCTTTTCAGATCTCCCCTCGCGCGGCTATTGTATTCAAACCCAATAATGCTAGCTCGTTTCGTGCGACGTACAACCGCGCGTTTTCCTCGCCGAGCACTAACTCGAATTTCTTGAACATCATCGCCGGTCAGATTCCGGGCACGGACATTCTGATTAGAGGCCGTGGTAATGCTGAGGGTCACACGTTCGCCAGAAACCCGGCCTTTGAGGCATTCGCAGGTTCGGATCTTATTGCAACGAGCCTGAACCCTGCTGCGCTGGGTGCACCGACTCCCGTTGGCCTTCCACTCGACGCTACGTATGCTTCAGTCTGGGGTGGCCTTGCGGCAATTCCTGCAGGAACGCTTGCGGGTATTTTGACGGCTAGCGGAATTCCGGTGGATGCTCCTACAGCTGGTGCACTTGTTCAGTTATTGAAACCAGCACTTCTAGGAGGACCAACAACAGTTGATGGGTTCTCCCGCGGGCTCCTTGCCAACTTAAACCTATCGACATTTGGTGTTGAGATCGTTCCAGGTGTTGAGGACATTAGGCCTCTCGACCAGACCATCACCAATACCTTGGAGTTTGGCTACAAGGGCGTCATCAATGACAAGTTTCTCGCAACCGTCGACGTCTACTACACAGAAAAGAAAAACTTCATTGGTGGACTCCTCGTCGAAACACCTTTCGTACTCGTGCCGAATCTTTCAAACGACCTGGCCGCCGCGGTTGCCGCTGGTATAGCCGCCAATCCGCAGTTGGCAGGAACGCTTGGTCTATTTGGCGTAAGTCCTGAAGCTGCAGCTGGGCTCATTGTTACGCTTGCGGCAGACAGCCTACCGGACGCTTCGACCCCAGTGGCCGTTGTTCAACCAATCGGTAATAATCCAGGGGTAGGCGCTACACCTGAGCTTATGTTGACGTATCGCAACTTCGGAAACCTGTCCTATTACGGAGCGGATGTCTCGTTCGAATATCTTGCGAGCGACGAGCTGACGCTGTTTGGAAGTCTTTCGATCGTCAGCGATGATTTCTTTGATGACGAAGAGCTCGAAGAAGATGGAACTGGCCTGACGCTAGCTCTGAACGCACCTGCCTTGAAAGGAAGTGGCGGATTTAAGTACAGCTTCCCTAGTGGCCTCTCGGTCAACGCATCAGGACGCTATACGGATGGATTCCCTGTGCGATCAGGCCCATACGTCGGTGACCTCGACTCCTACTTCCTACTCGATGTTGGTGTAGGGTACGATCTGAACGACATGACGCCAGGACTTCGCGTCGACCTGGCCGTATCGAACGCACTCGACAAAACACACCGTGAATTTGTCGGCGCACCGATGATGGGACGTATGGGAATGGCTCGCCTGACCTACACCGTACAGTAGTTCTGGCTCACCAATCCCTGTGGCCTTTGTTCGGGCGCCGCGCTTCGCGCGGCGCCCTACTTTTTTATCTCGGATTCTCGTGATATACACCCGCTATTGGCGTTATATTTTTGGAAGGATTTAAAAGCTAAACACGGCTCACACCATGCCCATTCTCGCTCCCAGTATTTTGGCTTCTGACTTTGCTCGGTTGGGAGACCATTGCCGTGAAGCGCTGGCCGCGGGAGCCGAGTGGCTGCATATCGATGTGATGGACGGGCATTTCGTACCGAACATTACCATCGGCCCCCTCATTGTTCGTTCGCTGCGTCCACTGGCTGACGAAACGGGAGCCATTCTTGACGTCCACCTGATGATCGACAACCCGGACGATTACATCGAAGCCTTCGCGGAAGCAGGAGCAGACATCATCACCGTGCACGTCGAAGCCGCAACGCATCTGCACCGCACCATTCAGGCCATTCGTGAGGCCGGAGCTCGTCCGGGAGTCACGCTAAATCCTGCTACTCCCCTCTCGACCCTTGAAGAGATTCTTCCCGAAGTAGACCTCGCGCTCATCATGTCGGTCAACCCTGGATTCGGTGGACAATCCTATATCCCATCGAGTACGGATAAAATCCGCCGTCTCCGACACATGCTCGATGAGATCGGGTCGAACGCGCACCTGGAAGTAGATGGCGGCGTGAAAGCATCAAACGTTGCGGACGTGACAGGCGCCGGCGCAGACGTGATCATCGCTGGAAGCGCCGTATTCGGCGGCTCAGGATCCGTCTCGGCGAACGTTTCAGCCATCATGAACGCCTGGTAATCTCTTCTTTCAGCTCTCCAGTACTTACAGCGTCGCGATGTCTCGCGGTCTTACAATTTTGTAAGCGACTGGACAACTAGAGGGCACTCACATCTGCCCTGAGGAACTCTGAATAGGTCGTTCGGTCCAATTTAGACACGTGTCAACCTGGGCCATGGTATTTCTTCTCGCAATTCTGTCTCTCGTTCAAATCAATCGGTACAATCCGGTTGAGTGTTACGATGACACGTTTTGCATCGAAACAGAGGAAACGGCCACCGAAGTCAACGTGTACGTGCGAAGTCTTGTGAAGTGGGACGTTACCATGGTGCTGGACATGGAGTTGCAGAATATGCGGCCAGACGTGGACCTCCCCTTCACCGACAGCTATTCCGGCGAGTCGCGAACGAAAGTTCTAACACTTCGTGTCCAAGAACCTGGAACGCGTTGGGCGTTCGAATTCAGCCTCAGGTGGATCCTCGGTAATTTCAAAGCCCGACACCAGCAAGGCCACATTTACGAATTACCGTACTCAGAAGGCCGAGAATTCTTGGTCGGACAGGGTTTTCAAGGTGAAGCCACGCATCAGGGTAAATACGCCATTGATTGGGATATGCCGGTTGGGACGCTCGTCCGGGCGGCCCGAGGCGGTATCGTGATGGAACTGGCGGAAAACTTCACCGAGGGCCGCCCGGACGTAGCCCTCCAAGCGAGAGCCAATTACGTCAAGATCAAACACGAAGACGGCACGATCGGAAACTACGTCCACCTCGATCACGACGGAGTACGGGTCAGGCTGGGCGACGCCGTGAAAGCAGGTGATGTGATTGCGCGATCAGGAAACACGGGGTTTTCAACCGGTCCTCATCTGCATTTCGAGGTCTACTCCGCTACACGCGAGCTCAGCAGAAGAACGATTCCGATTGAGTTCAAGACCAGAAGCCGTGGAGTCATAAGCCTCGAAGAAGGCTTCTACTACAGGCGTTAGCCTCCCTGACTTCCCAGAACCATCCGAATGGGAACGATCTGTCCTTCCCGAACGACCTCAACTTCGACCACGTCTCCAGGACGATATTCGAATAGGTATGCCGCGAAGTCTTCTCTGGTATCGATGTCGTTACCCGCAAAAGTGCGAATGACATCGTATGGCTGGAATCCTGCATTGTCCGCAGGAGATCCCGGATCAACTTCTTCGACTACGACGCCTTTTGCTTCTTCCAGACCGAGAGCCTGGGCCCATCGAACCGGAAGCGTGCGTCCTTGCAGGCCGGTGTAATACGAACGATCTACGAATCCCTTTTCGCGAATTTCTTCCAGTACGCGAACGGCCTTTTCAGCAGGCACTGCAAAGCCGATTCCAATCGAGCCGCCTGATTCTGTGAAAATGGCGGTGTTCACACCTATCACGTAACCGTCTGCATTCAGCAGCGGGCCACCAGAATTTCCTTTATTGATGGCGGCGTCCGTCTGAATCATGTCTAGATAAAACCGGTCGTCTTGAGGTTGAAGGTCACGCCCCGTCGCGCTCACCACTCCGACCGTCACGGTTGGATCGGTAGCCTCAAAAAGGCCAAACGGATTTCCAAGTGCAATGGACCATTCGCCAACAATCGGATCGCTTCGAAGCTCGAAATCCAGATGGGGCAGATCCTCATCGGTCTCAACTTTCAACAATGCGAGATCAGTCCCTGCATCAGATCCAATTAAACGGGCCGGGCGCGTTTTGCCATTTGGAAATGCGATGGTAATCTCGGAGGCATTGCCAGCCACATGATCATTCGTCACGATGTATCCGTCTGCGCTAATGACGAATCCTGAACCCATCGACTGAACCTGGCGCTCCATTACGCGGGCCCGCTGCCTGCCGTAAAAGAAATCGTAAAAAGGATCGTTGTAAGGGTTGACCTGAAATTGCTGTGTTTGAGTGACATTAACACTCACAACGGCCGGTGATGCCGTTTGGACTGCCCGCGTGATCGCTGTTGTGCGACCCGACATGATAGTTTCTTGAGCGGAAAAGTCGCTTTCGGGCCTGAACGTGGTCGGATTGGAATCCTCTGAAACCTGCAATTGTCCCTGATCCTGAGACTGTACTTGCTGCTCACATCCCACCATGAAAAGGCCCGGAATAAGAAGGGCCATCAATCGAATACGCATTATCCTTAGATATCTGAGTTCTACACTTTCTGTCATTATCGCGACCTATAACGCACTGGAGGGAGGATTTAGTGCCCGATTCCGTTGTTATCACCGAGAATTGCCCTGCAAGACACGGTCATCACGATCTGGCACCAAATATTTAGTACGAGAGCATTTCTTTCGAGTTTCTGTGCCGTACCAACGCGTAATCCGATCTACCCTCCCGCTTGACCCATTTTTCTGCACTCAGGCTGGTTATTGAGTTGATTCATCTGGATCTTGGCTCGAACACATCTGCCACTCCATGTTATCTATTGATCCCAAAAGACTCGCTGAGCGACTAGAAAGCCTGGCTCAGATCGGCGCCATTCAGACCACCGGAGTCTGCAGATTAGCATTTACTGATCTCGACCTGAAAGGCCGAGACTTTATCGCAGACATTTTCGAACAGCTCGGAATGGAAGTGCGAATCGATGCGATTGGCAATTTGTTCGGGGTACTTCGTGGAACGAGCGACTTGCCGGCCGTCATGATCGGATCGCACACCGACACAGTCGGCACGGGCGGCAAATACGACGGAGCCCTCGGCGTTCTGGCGGCTTGCGAGGTGGCGGAGCGTATCTCTGAGTCGAATACCACCTGCCCAAGAACGCTCATCGTCGCATCTTTCGTAAACGAAGAAGGAGTCCGCTTCATGCCCGACATGATGGGTAGTCTCTTTCACAGCGGGGCGTATTCACTCGAAAAGGCCCGCTCAGCGACAGACAGCGAGGGCGTAACAATCGGTGAAGAACTGGATCGCCTCAAGTACGGCGGGACAGACACATTGGACGATTTTGATGTTGGCCATTTTCTCGAACTCCATATCGAGCAAGGTCCAATCTTGGAAGACAGCAACCTGGATATTGGAGTTGTGACGGGAGTGCAGGGGCTGTCCTGGTATCAAGTGGATGTCCACGGCGCAACCAATCACGCAGGAACAACCCCGATGGATCGCCGGCTGGATGCAGGCACCGCAACTGAACGTCTTACCACGAAATTGCGCGCCCTTCCCTCCATCCATCCCGATCTCCGGTTGACTATCGGCAGCCTCGCCTTCGAACCCGGGCTTATCAACGTCATCCCGGAGCACGTTCGTTTCACTATTGATGCGCGGCATCCAAACTTCGAAGTGCTCGCAAGCATCGATGGAGAGATTAGGGAGATACTCTCGGACGAAACACACTGCCAGGTCCAATTCAGCTCGCTAGCACGAGTCGAGCCGTGTGTGTTTTCAGCAGCCGTTGTTGAGGCAGTGCGAGACGCCGCGGTGGGGCACGACCTGGCTCATACCGACATCATTAGCGGAGCAGGGCACGATGCGCACATCTTGAATTCATCCTACCAGTCAGGAATGATATTCGTGCCCAGCCGAGGCGGAATCAGCCATAATGTGACCGAATACACGTCACCTGAACACGTAACCGCTGGCGCAAACGTCCTGTTGTCGGCCACCCTCGAATTGTTGGGCCGAAGCTAGTTGGCGCTTAGCATTTGACGCCAGTTGCGTGGCCTTCGCACCAGTTGTTCAGCCTCATTCATCCACTCATCTTCGAGCATTTCGGCAATTGCTTGCTCACGCTCATCCATGATTCTGCCGCGGATTTCTGATCTGAGCCTTGAAATCACACGCCCTCGAATCTCGTGCAGTCTTGTAGCCTTTTCTTCACCCAGCGCGGTTCGCAATTCTTGAAGGTGAGGCGCTAGGGTAGCGTAACCTTCTTCGGCACCGGAGGCTTCTAATTCGGAAAGCAACAAGTCGGTCTGGGTCACCAGAGAGAACCCGCTCTGATCTAGCCAGAGACTGAACTCCTCGAAAAGGGCATCATCATCTCCCGCACAGTTAGCGGGCGGGTCGTCCTGTTGGCTGCCCTGTTGAATACAATGCGCCGAAACCCACTGGTTGGCGAAAAGAAAAAACGCCGATTCTTGAAGAAGTGCTGTTTCTAATTCCGTCACTACTGCTCCGCCCACGGCCACGTCGGGTTCAACACCAAGACCACCGCGGACAAGGCGGCCTGCAGCGGTGGTGTGATCGAGCACAGTCGGTGTCGCCACGGTTGCCGAGGCTGTATTCAACTCGGCCGAATGAATGGTCCTGCCCGAAGGAAGAAAATAGTGGGAGATAGTCAGCTTCAGCGAAGCGTTATAGGGCAGTGAGCGAACGATCTGAACCAGTCCTTTTCCAAACGAAGTCTCCCCAATAATGACTGCACGATCATGATCCTGAAGAGCTCCCGCAACGATTTCACTTGCCGAGGCGCTGAACCGATTCATCAAGATCACGAGCGGAGTATCAGGAAAGAGTGGATCTTCTTCGGTCCGATACCGAGTAACCGAATCGTCGGCGCGCGAGCGGGTGCTTACGACCACCGTTTGTTTAGGCACGAATAACTCAACGATATCGATGGCTTCGCCCAGGATGCCTCCGGGGTTGTCGCGCAGATCGAGAACGATGCCTTTCAACTCAACGTCGCGATGCATATTGCGCAGCGCTCGTTTTACCTCACGGCCCGAGCGGTTTCCAAATCGATCCAACGTCACCACGGCAATTCCATCCGTTGAATCAGCTCCGAGGTAGCCGGAGAACGAGACATTGGTGAACCTGGGACGCTCCCTCAGCAATTTGAACGAGCGCGATCTATTCTCGCCGCTCCGCTGAACAAGTACGTCGATTGTCGTTCCAGGGTCTCCAGACAGTGCTTCAACAGCTTCCGCAACGACCATCCCATCGGTATCTGCTTCGCCAATTTGCAGAAGAACATCCCCTCGTCGGAGTCCTTGTCTGTACGCCCCCGCATCATCTTCAGGAGACAGAACCGTTACCCTTCCACCACGCAAACCAAGAGAAACTCCTACTACTCCGATTTTGCGCTCACGAATCAAACGCATATCAACCATGTCCGCTTCGTCGTAGTAGCTGGTATATGGATCCAGTTGGCCAAGCATGGCTTCGATCCCGGCCCGCATGAAGGGAGCGGGACGAACGTCGTCGACGTATCCGACGGCTATCTCTTCGTAGATAGACCCAAAAATCTCAAAGTTTTTTCGAAGCTCGAAAAGATCATCGTCCGCTCGGAAAGCGGTAAGAATGAATCCAGCCAACAAAACGGCTGAAAAAGGAATCAGGAAGCGTTTCATAGTCACATCAGAATAGCGGCGGAGGAGCTATTGCATTCTGACGCGAGCGAGGCTTGTATGATTCAGCGAGGCCGGATTTGTGCCCGGCACATCGACGGCGCATCGACGGGAAACTAGGCCAACGCCTCTGCCAGTTCTTTGGCCTTCTTCTTCTGAACGTACACTGCGATCATGATCGAAAGCTCGTAGAGCAACAACATCGGTGAGGCAACCAGAATTTGAGAAATCGGATCCGGTGGAGTGAACAAGGCACCCAGAATGAGGCATGTGATCAGCGCGTATTTTCGTGATCGTCTCAGCACATCAGGCGTAGCGATTCCCAGTTTGGCGAGGAAATAAATCACGACCGGCAACTCAAATAACACACCGACTCCGAATGACCAGAATGTGATCATCTCGAAATATTTCGTTATATCGAACTCGTTAACGATTTCTGGCGAGATGGAATAGGCGGCGAAAAACTGCAGCGCCAAAGGAGTAATGACGAAATACCCGAAGCATATCCCCAGAAAAAAGAAGAACGAAGCGAAAACTGCTGAGAATCGGAGTCCTTTCTTCTCGTTCGGAAATAGACCAGGCTCGATAAACTTCCAGAGATAATAGACGAACACGGGAGAGCCAATTACAAAGCCTACCACCAGCGCAGTACCCCAGTCCGTAAAAAACTGTCCGGTCACCGTTCGATTCTGCAGAACAAACTCAGTGGTCTCGATGCCAAAGATCTTGTAGCTGATGAAATCAGGCTTTTTTGGCCCTAAGAGAATGTTTTCAATGACCCATCTGCGATAAACTCCCGCGATGGAAGTAAAGAAAATTACCGCTCCAAACCCTTTAAAGAGCGTCCATCTCAATTCTTCGAGATGATCCAGAAATCCCATTTCGGACTCGTTCTGAATCACTGGTTCAACACTGCCGCTTGCACCATCTCCGAGGTGTGGGGAGTCGAGGCCTTCCGTTCGTGCCTTCTTTTTCTTCAGAAATGTAATGATGCTCATCGGCCAACACGGTGAATTGAGTCTTGACTTACCGCTCGTTCTCTCTAAGGTTCAGGTCCAGAAGCGAATCGACCCACAATCCCAGTTTTTCGAGCCGGGGGCGGCCACCGCTCCAGGTAAAATTGAACAGGGTCATCATGCCCACTACCTGAAATCCATCCTGCCTAAGCAAATTGATAGCTTTCGTTGCCGATCGGCCGCTGTTCAAAATGTCATCTAACAGCACAACGGGTTTCTCTCGCACAAGAGGACCTTCAACGAGGCGTCTCCTTCCGTGCGGTTTTCTTTCGTCTCGCACAAACCCACCCATGAAAGCAGGATTTGAAGTTGATGCCACTACAGATGCTACCAATGCATAAGACCCGAATCCAAAACCCACGACCTGGTCTACCCCTTTCAGCATGAGGCGCTCACTCAAAACGCGACCCACCTCGGGCATAATATTGCCATTGAGCATCGGGATCCGTGTGTCGAGTAGCCAGCCGATGGGCTGTCCTCTGGGATCGGTTATCTCCTCTTGTTCGCTACGAACGAGCGCGTGATCGTAGAGCTGCCGCCCCAGATCAACCAGTTCATCGTACGTCGAAGGAGATAAATCAGACATTTTCAATTGGGCCGTTCGCGATTATGCGACGACAAAATCATACAATGGGAAACGGGTTGTCATCTCGTGAATCGAACCCCTTACATCTCGAATAACGTCTTCGTTGTTCGGATTCGTGATTACTCGGTCCATCATAGCGACAATTTCTCGGAAATCGTCCTCTTTTAGGCCCCTCGTTGTCATCGCCGGCGTACCAACGCGTATTCCGCTGGTTACGAACGGGCTTTGATCGTCATAAGGCACCATGTTCTTATTGACCGTCAATTCGGCAGACTCTAGAGCCGCCTCGGCATCTTTACCCGTGATCCCCTTATTTCTCAGATCGATCAAGGCGAGATGGTTGTCCGTGCCGCCAGAAACCACATCATATCCCTTTTCGACAAACGCTTCCGACATGGCGTTCGCGTTCAACATGACCTGCTCGCAATAGCTCGAGAACGAATCTTCTAGCGACTCTGCGAACGCAACTGCTTTGGCCGCTATGACATGCATCAGCGGTCCACCTTGCATTCCAGGAAATACGGAAGAGTTGAACAGCTCTCCCCAATTCTTAACTCGCCCTGATTTTGGCGCGACTTTCCCAATCGTATTCAGACCATCATTCCCAATCAGCAGCATACCACCTCGAGGGCCGCGAAGCGTCTTATGCGTTGTTGTCGAGACGATGTGACAATGTGGGAGCGGATCATTCAGTTTTTGTGTGGCGATGAGCCCGGCAGTGTGCGCCATGTCCATCCAGAGGAATGCACCCACTTCGTCAGCGATGGACCGGAACGCTTCGTAATCAAAGTCGCGGCTATAAGCGGAAGCCCCGATAGAAATCATCTTGGGACGAATCGCGCGTGCTTTTTCCCGCACTTTATTCATGTCGATCCGGCCGGCAAGCTCTCCATCGCGCTCAACACCATAGTATTCAGCTCGATAGAGGATCCCTGAAAAATTGACCGGACTACCGTGCGTCAGATGACCTCCGTGTGAAAGATCTAGGCCAAGAAACGTGTCGCCAGGATTCATGAGAGTAAGGTAGACCGCCGCGTTGGCGCTTGCTCCGGAGTGAGGCTGAACATTTACCCAATCGCACCTAAACAGCTCTTTTGCACGATCTCTGGCAAGATCTTCAGCCACATCGACGTACTGACAACCACCGTAATAGCGTTTTCCCGGAAGCCCTTCAGCGTATTTATTCGTGAGGGGCGTGCCCATCGCCTGCATGACAGATCGGGACACGAAGTTTTCAGATGCGATCAGCTCTAAGCCTTCATTTTGACGCTGCACTTCTAACTGTAGCGCATCAAATACCTGAGGGTCGGACTGTTTAAGAATGGACATGATTAAGAAGGGTGTTCAGTCAATCGGTGGTCTAGGTGCGGAAGCCGGGTTAAATAGTTCATGCCAGCACGACAGAAACGACTCTCGCGGATATTAGGCATTCAAACTACGCGCGTCGCTCAATTCATCATAGCGTAAACGAGAATATTAGTGCCCATTCTTAGCGCATCACGCCGCAGGTCTTCCGGTTTTTCATGCACTGACTGCGGCTCCCAACCGTCTCCCAGATCAGATTCATAGGTGTAAAACACCATCAATCTTCCTTCGTCGTCGAATAGACCGAATCCTTGAGCAGGCTGTTCGTCGTGCTCGTGCACCTTCGGTAGTCCGTTGGGAAAATCAAATGCTGTATGGAAAATCTCGTGATCAAATGGGAGCTCAACGAATTCGCGCTCTGGGAAAACTTTTTCCATCTCCCTCCGAATATGCGTGTCGAGCCCATAATTATCATCGATGTGTAAGAAGCCACCCCTATTCAAGTAGTGTCGCAACCGCGAGGCTTCACGTTCGCTCATTCGGACGTTTCCGTGGCCGGTCAGGTAGAGATATGGATACGCGTAAAGGTTGTCACTCGCCAGTTCGACAATTTCTTCCCGTGGCGCTACATCCATGAGCGTTTCCCGACGAGCGAAGGACAGCAGTTCAGGAAGCGATTCGGGATCGCTGTACCAATCTCCTCCACCCTCATATTTCACTCGGGCGACGGTAAAAGCATAATTTTCCTGCGCCATCCCCACATTTGGGAGAAAGCACTCGATAAGGAGCAACGAAAGGAAAAGAAGTGGAATTCTGCGCATGATATTTTTCTAAAGAATCGTTCATACGGAGAGAACGCGTATTGGTTTTGACTACCCACGAAAGCCCCCGAGTGAGAAGCATTCGTGATCTCTGACGAGACCCATCCTCAGAAGTAAGGAATTTGGTAGATTGCGAGCGCGATTCCAGCCGCAACAAACCGACCACGACCTCACTTTACATGCGTTCCTACCTGACTGATAGCATTTTGGCAGTTCTCGAGACACTCGGAGGAGCTCCTGACGGGTTCACTCTAGAATTTCAAGCCCCTGCAAATCCAGATCACGGCGATTTATCGTGCAACGCTGCCATGCAATTAGCCCGACATTTCAGAAAGGCGCCCAGGCAGATAGCAGAGGATCTGAAAAGTGGACTTGACGCGCTCCCCCTTGATTCGGCAAGGGTCACTTCCGTCGAGGTGGCGGGCCCAGGATTTCTGAATTTCCGTTTCTCAGATTCTTTCTTAACCGACGCCCTCACCGAAATCCTTTCTCTGGGTGAGGCATTCGGGCGCACGGATACCAACCATGGGAAACAGGCGCTTGTGGAGTTCGTGAGTGCCAATCCAACAGGTCCTCTCACGGTGGGCCACGGCCGAAATGCAGTTCTGGGCGACACGATTGCCAATCTACTCGAATGGACCGGGTACGACGTCAAGAGAGAGTATTACTTCAACGACGCCGGACGCCAGATGCGCGTGCTCGGCGACTCGGTAAAAGCTCGCTACATGGCGTGGGTCAACCCGGAGATTCCCACCAAGGAAATTGGCGAAGGTGATGAAGTCGTCACTGTTCCAGAGCCATTTCCCGAAGATGGGTATCTGGGCGAATACATCGATAATATCGCGCGGGAATTGCTGGAGCTCTGGGGAGCCGATTTGGATACGGAGGGAGAATCCGACGTCTTCAAGAAGGCGGCAGAAGACCAGATATTCGCTGAAATCGAGGGGACACTCGTCAGGATGGGAATCGAAATGGATTCGTTCTTCAACGAACGTAGCCTTTACGATTCGAATATGGTGTGGGATATCGTCGAGAAGTTCAAGTCAATGGATCTCGCTTACGACAAAGACGGAGCAGTATGGCTCAAGACGACCGCGTTCGGAAAAGAGCAAGACACGGTTCTGGTAAAAAGTAGTGGAGAGCCAACCTATCGGCTACCTGACATCGGGTATCACGTCGACAAACTGAAGCGCGGCTTCGACCTCTGTATTGATGTGTTTGGCGCCGACCACATTGCCACCTTTCCAGATGTCGTTGAAGGCGTTCGAGCGCTCGGACATGATGCGGATAAGATTGATGTCGTCATCTATCAGTTTGTGACACTTGTCCGTAGCGGACAACCCGTTAAAATGAGCACAAGAAAAGCGACATTTGTGACGCTCGACGAGCTCATGAATGAAGTTGGCGAAGATGTCACCCGGTTCTTCTTTCTGATGAGAAGCCCAAATACGCACCTTGAATTCGATCTCGATCTCGCTAAAGAAGCCTCAGACACGAATCCTGTGTTTTATCTGCAGTACGCACACGCGAGAATCTGTTCAATTCTCCGGAAGGCGGAAGAAGTCGGATTCTCACCGGACTCCGATGCAGATCTATCGCTTCTGCAGCACGAGGCCGAGCAGAACCTGATAAAAGAATTGATCGGGCTTCCAAAAGCCATCACCCGAGCAGCGACGCTAAAAGAACCACATCGACTGGCCAACTACCTGCGAGACGTTGCCGTAGCTTTTACCCAGTTTTATGGCCATTGCCGAATTATTGGAGAGCAGGAAGATCTTGCTGCCGCCCGAATGCAATTGGCAGTGGCAGCCGGGCAAATCTTGAGAAATGGGCTTTCGGTACTCGGAATTTCTGCTCCACAAAAAATGTAGCATCATGAAAGTCGCCTTTCAGGGAGAAATTGGAGCCTACAGCGAAGAAGCAGTCGGAGGATTGTATCCGGAGGCTGAAATTTCGCCTCGTCCCAATTTTGAAGCCGCTTTCGAAGCGGTTTCAAGCGGTGATGTAGATCGAGCCGTCCTTCCGATCGAGAATTCGTTGTTTGGAAGCGTGCACCAGAATTACGATTTACTGCGGGAGCATGACCTGAATATTCTTGCTGAGATCCAGATTCGAATCCGGCATCAACTTCTGGGAGTTAAGGGAACAGCGCTAGGCGACATTCGAAAAGTGTATTCGCATCCTCAGGCACTCGGACAGTGCCGCACGTTCTTAAAAAGCCGTCTTCCCGATGCCGAAATTATTCCATCATATGACACGGCAGGCGCAGCAAAACTTGTCGCGGAAGCTGGCGATCCGTCTCAAGCTGCGATTGCCAGCCGAGCGGCAGAAGCTGAATACGCTCTCGATAATTTGGGGGTCGACATTGAAAGCAACCACGCGAATTACACCAGATTCTTAGCGTTGGGCCGCCCGGATGCCAACAAGGAAGATGGACTTTCTCCAGAGTCTCTGGAAACCGGTCAGCCGAAGACATCACTGCTCTACGCGCAGAAAGAAAATGTCCCGGGCGGATTGTTCAAGAGCCTGGCAGTATTTGCACTTCGGGACATCGACCTTTTCAAAATCGAAAGCCGGCCGCTCATCGGCAGTCCCGGGCAGTACATTTTCTATCTGGATCTTGACGGACACGAAGATGATGAGCGTGTACGAAATGCGCTGCATCACCTAAACGAGGTGGCGGCCATGGTAAAAGTCCTCGGAAGCTATAAGTCAGGCCGCGTACTGGATTAAGCATGACCTCTCCTCGGAATCACGTAATCGGGCAGTTCGTTTCTGTGTGCAGTCAACTCTGGCAGCTCATCCGGCTAACGAGGCCAGGAAATGTATTCATGATTGCCGTTGCCGTATTGCTAGGGAGTTATCTGGCAACAGGAAGTGCGGTGGAATCGATGATCCTGATTGCCGCTGGTTCGGCTGCTCTGTTGGCTGGCGCCGGCAATGTGATGAATGATCTATGGGATCTGGATTCGGACAGGATTGATCATTCGGATCGCCCACTTCCTTCTGGGCGAGTGAGCCAGCGCAGTGCCCAGATCCTTGCGGTTAGTTGTTTTGTCGCCGCCCTACTTCTGCTACCATGGCTTTCGATAGCACATCTTATTGTATTCGGTGTGACAGCAGTCCTACTCGTCTTGTATAACATGAAACTGAGTCGACTGCCGCTGATCGGGAATCTGTGTGTGGCCACGCTGGTCAGTCTTGCCCTCTTTTACGGTTCCATTTCGAGCGGCTCTTCTAGCTCTGTTGGCTTCGGCGGCCTCTCTCCAGAAGTAATTATCGCCATGACCTTTGCGTTCGCCTCGACGCTGGCTCGGGAAATCGCTAAGGACGTTGCTGATATGAAAGGCGATCGGAAAACCGGATCCAGATCAATAGCCCTTGAAATCGGCGAGGTCTCGTCCATTCGCTACATCAACGCCCTGGTCATTCTGGTGGTCGTGTCGTCGGTCTTCCCCTTCCTGTTCATGGATTTTGGAGGATTATATTTGATTCTGATCCTTGTGACAGACATTTTTCTGGTCCAATCGATGCACAGCGGAATATTGGAGCTTTTCTCACCACAAAGGGTTAGCTCCAATCTAAAATGGGCCATGGTAACCGGCATGATCGCCCTCGCGTTCGCAGAATCAATTCCAGCGTACTAATTTCACTTCCCGGGATATCCGTCACCGATGCAAGAATTGACTAACCTGGTAGTTGCCGCCAAGAAGGGAGACAAATCGGCCCTTTCGGAGCTCCTGAAAAGATTGGAATCACCAATGCGCGCGTTTTTTATCGCCCGAATTGGTCGAAAACCAGACGTGGATGACCTTGTCCAAAATTCGCTGCTACGTGTGCACCGCGGTCTTCCCGACCTGAAAGACAACACGCGATTGAAAGCCTTCGCGATGAAGGGCGCTTTGTACGAATTACAGGATTTTTATCGAGGTCGCTATACGACGAAAGAGCTGTTATTCGATGCGCATGACCCGCCAGAAACACCCGCTGATGACGCGAGCCCCGGAGCTCGACTCGATGTCGAGCAAGCCTTGAGTTCCCTTTCCGATAAAGCACGCCAGATTATTGAGCTGCGGGAATACGGATACAAATACGAAGAGATCGCCGACATGATAGGCTCGACGGAGGCCGCCATAAAGATGCAGGTGAAGCGTGCCTTCGATCGGATGCGGGAGGCGCTCACTGCAATACTAATCTTGATCGCGACTCCTGCCCTACTCTACCGGTGATGCCTTTAAGTTTTTATTCGCAGGTTACTTTTCCCGCGCATGCGGCGGCTAAACTCTACGCAGGGATCCGCGAAGGCGGGATAAAGTGAAAATCAACCTGTATCAACGGAAATGAAGCAATCTAATAAGCTCAGGACATGCCCCTGAAATTGGAAGACATACTCCAGATGGACGAATGGACGGATGCCGAACAGGCGACCGTGCGTCAGGCATTATCTGCAGATGTTGCCCTGAGCTCAGCGCTGACCAAGTGGCTTCAGCTTAGTGATTCCGTCCAGAGTAGTTGGAATGAAGATGTCCCTTCTCGGGAAACACTGGTTCTTCTAGCGCTGAGCGACGAGCTCAATTCCGGCGTTATTTCAGCCGATGAAGAAGCGGCACGCACTGATGCACTGCACATTCTTGAATCGGCGAAAGCAAATCACCCTGGACTTTCGATCGTGCTCGATCGTATTAGAGAAGAATCACTCGCGTTTGATAATGCCTGGAGCGAAGCATTTTCTGATGACGAAGCTCTTCAACCTGGATCTGGCTTGTCCAATGTATCGGACCGGGGCCCGCTCGCTTCTCGAACGAATTCCTCTCATACAAGGACCGCCCGTCCTCGCCTCAGATTAGTGCAATATGCCCTATCGGCAGCAGCTGTAGTCGCTTTTCTCGCGGTCGGAATCAACCTCGTAAACAACACGTCAGAATCATCCGGTACTACCTGGGCGAGCGAAGTTGGCCAGTGGAAGACGATTTCCTTAAACGATGGCACAGAGGTTCGTTTGGGGCCAGAATCGTGGCTCGAAACCGAGGGAGCAGATGATGCTGGAGCGCGATCCATTCGATTTAATGGAACTGCATTTTTTGAAGTTACTCCTTCACCTCTGCCCTTTACGATTGAAACGGGCGAAGCACTAACTACCGTTCTCGGTACATCGTTTGGCATTCGAACGCTTCTAGAAGCGCCTCAAAGCGAAGTGACCCGTGGAAACACCACAGCAAGCACTGAGGTCACGCTGATAAGCGGCAGGGTTTCCATTGCTCCTATAGATAATCCTTCCAACGCACAGATCTTGACGCCCGGCCAGCAGGGAATCGTTTCCGATGGATCCGAAACCCCGCGCATCAGAGACGTCAATCTGACGAGAGAGTTGTCGTGGATGGACTTGATTGTCTTCAAGGATACTCCGATGTCTGAAGTGGCTGAGAGTCTGTCAGAGCGATTCAGTGTCGACATTGAGCTCACAGAAAACCTCGAACTCACACCGTTGACTGGGACCTTCGAGACAGATAGCGGGGTGAAGACCATTCTGGAAATCATTGCCTCCGCCCTCGGCGCAGAGCTCACGAGCGAAGAAGAAGACAAATTCGCGCTCGCACGATAATCGACTAGAATTCCACGGTGATCAGGAACGCACCGTGACGGCACGTTTATAATCCGACTGCCCAATATTTCGAATTCGAAGCTGGAGAATCTCCTTGCTCGGTCGTCGGATCATCACTCTCATCGTTGTTTTCCTGATCGGAACTGCCGGATTGGCGTCCGCTCAGTCCATCCGTCTTCAGTTCGATTCGACGTCGCTGGACGCTGCGCTCTCGATTTATTCGGAGCGAACGGGCGTCGATGTGGTTTACAGCCCCGAATTGACGAGCGGACTGGTAACCTCTTGTAGATACAGGGGCATATCGGCGCGTGATGCCCTCATCTGTATTCTTGCGGGACACTCATTTCGAACTCAGGCGGTATCTCCCAGCCAGATTGTCCTCATCCCACTCGAAACTGAACCAAGTCCTGACCAGCCTTCTCGCCGCGTTGTATTTAGTGGTTTCGTCTACGATGCTTCGACCGGCGAAAGTTTGATTGGTGCACACGTAATTCTCCCAGGAGTCGGTGCTGGCGCGATCACAAACGAGGCCGGGTTTTTTGCCATTCCAGGAATCGAATCTAGATCCACCGATCTTGCCGTCTCCTACCTCGGATACACCCGCCTGGATACAACCGTCACAGCTTCGTCGGACGTCAATCGTTTTGAACTGATACCCACAGCATACAGTATTTCGGGAATTCTGATCGAGGAGGAAGTGAGCAGACGCTCAGACCTGACAATCACTCCAGGACTGCTTTCGGTGACAGGAAGAGATCTGGAGAAGTTACCCGGTTCTCTTGGAAGTAATGATGTTCTGGAATCGCTGCGGTGGATGCCGGGAATCCAGAGGGCTGGCGAAGCTACTGGCGGCCTGCTCGTCAGGGGAAGTGGTCCCGATCAGAATCTTTACCTGATTGATGGCGCCCCCATTTATCATCCCTGGCACGCCTTCAGCCTCGTCTCAACCTTTCAAACGGAAACATTCAAGAACATATCCTTCTACCGGGGCGCATTTCCGGCGGAGTATGGCGGTCGATTGTCGGCAGTTTTGGATGCTGAACTCAGAGACGGATCTCAATCTGAACCAAGTGCCACCATTGGCATTACAGGGCTGAACGCCAGTTTCTTGATGGAGAGCCCTCTTTCGAGTAAGAGCTCGTTTATGCTCTCTGGTAGGCGGTCTTACATCGACAAGATAATCGGCCGCGAACACGCTGTCGAGGACGACCTTGGCCGCCGCGACACACTCCGTACGGGCTACTATTTCTATGATTGGAGCGCCAAATTGTCGTATCGACCAGACAGTCGCTCGACGCTCTCCGTTTCGTACTACGTAGGTAAAGATGCGCTGGATTTGCGCCTGCCTTTCGATTTATCGCTTGATTTTTCGTCCTGGCTTCGACCTGCTGATCTCTTTTTTGAAGTGGATCAGTTCTGGGGCAATCGGATCTTCAGCGCCCGCTATCAGCGACTGATCACGAACCGGCTGTTCATGACCGCAACGGTCTATGACTCGGAGTATCGAGCTGAGGAGAATACATTTATTCGACCGAGCCAAACATCGGCCGTGGAGTCCGAGTATTCCGTAGACCTTCAGGATGTGGGAGCGAAAATTGATCTCGATTATTATCCCTCGCTGACACACCAAGTCCGGACTGGCATCTCCGTGGTTCAGCATCGGTTCGATTCAGACATTTTGGCGGCCATCACCTATTCACCGACGCTGGTTGAACCCCTAGATCAGAATAGTTCGACGGATGCTGTTGAGCTGGCTTTTTATGTCCAGGATGTTTGGCGACCCCTTCCCGACTGGCAGTTTCTTCCTGGAATCAGAGTCTCCTATTTTGGAAGCGAGGGTTATATCAGGCTGGCGCCACGGCTCTCGGTTCAGTGGGCTGTCGACCCTTCTTGGCTTGTGTTGCGCGCCGCGGCGAGCACCCACGTGCAGTACCTCCAACGAATAAAGGACCGACATTCTTACTTGTATGATCTTGTATCGAGTAGGTGGGTACCTTCGGGTGAAGGGTCTGACCCTTCCAGATCAGGCCAGTTGACTGCGGGTTTTGAGACGCGAGCAATTAACAAAACAGTCATCCGGGTAGACGGATTTGCAAGAGGAGGTCGAGGAATTCTGTTGCCAGCAGACGAGTTCCAATCGAAAGATGGTCTTCTGGGTCCAGGGATTGAGATCACCACCCTTCTCGGGCAACATGAGCAAGGGGAAGAACGCGCGTTCGGCCTCGAGTCGGGGATCGATACACAGATAAAATCCTGGCGGATCCTAGCCTCCTATACAAGAATGCGAGCAGAGAACAGAATTACCGCTAATGATCGAACTCAGTATCGTCCGACACGGTTCGATACTCCAAGATCGTTCTCGCTCGTGTCTTTTCGCGAGACCAAACACTGGAAGACCGGTATTTCGTTAGATTGGCGAGCTGGTTATCCTATTTCAGTTCCTGAGTCCAGGTACAAACTCAGCGATCCAATCACGGGTGAGACTTCCTGGTTTTTCCACAGACCGATCGTGAACAATGGTCGACTCCCAGCCTATTTCAGGCTAGACGCCTCTGTGCGAAGGAAATTTACTTTGGCAGAAGCCGACTGGTCGCTCGGAATAAGTATCTATAACATCCTGAATCGCCGAAATGTGGTCGGTCAGACCTGGGATCCGAATCTTGAATCTGCGAGGCCCAAGAACCGTCTGGGTCTTCCAATTCTACCCCTGCTGGAGCTCGTGATGGACCTATGAACAACAAATCCTTCATAGCGCACGTCTTGCTCTTTGCTGTTTTCTTAACCGGTTGCGACGCAGTAATCCCGGATGATGAGGGGAATCTGGTCGTCGAAGCTTTCATCGATGCGGCTGAGCCTTTACCCCCGGTTCGCGTCTCACGTACCCAGGATCTGGGAATCCCGCTCTCAGAAACGTCCAACGAACAATCTGGAACGAGCGTCCGACTCGTCCTGAATGACGTAGCCTATCAGTACTTGCACAGCGAGACGGAAGTTGGGCTCTATCTGCCACTCCCACAGGACCAAACGGTTCTGGTTGCTCCAGGCTCTCACTTTCAACTTCAGGTCGATACTGAATTTGAATCAGCCATCGCCACAGGGCGGGTCCCTCCAAAACTGGAGCTACGAGATATCTCCGTTTCGATTTCCGACGAACCGATTTCCGCTGTCCTGATTGACACACTTGATATCGGGCTGGATTCGTTGAACCTGGGACTAAACGCTTCGACCGGCTTCATCTATCCTGTTCAGGTGACTGTGACGTGGTCTCCATCCGAATTTGAGGGCTGGGTCGAAACGCGACTTGATCCGCTGACTGATTTCTCGTCTTCTCTAATCGATTTTTTCCTCTTACCCTCCCAAATCTTCAGGGAGGAGAATGCCGAACAGTCAGATGAGGGTCTCAAAATCTGGAATGGAGTATATGCGATTCCGGTGCAATCGGAAGACGATCCTGTTCCGGCGCATTCTCTTAAAATCACGCTGCTCCGGGGCGACGAACGCTACGCTCGCTATGCAACTAGCCGAAACGATCCTACCCGCCGCGAACCCGTCTCCTCATTGAACGGGGCGCTCGGATTTGTCGGAGGCGTGTCGATCGACTCGCTCAGAATACCCATCGGAAACTGATTATATGCGCAATATTAAACCCATCGAACTCCCTTCAATACCGTCTGGCGGTGGACTGATCACAGAAGTTAGTATTCAGCGGAAGGATCCAGATCGGTGCTCCATATTTCTCGATGGCACATTCGCTTTCGGGGTTCATGTGACCCTAGCGCTTGAGGCGGGTATAAAAAAAGGACAGCAATTATCCGAACAGGATTGCTTGAGCCTCGCTGAAAAGGATGTATATCATAAGGCATGGAAGCGGTGCCTCGATTACATCGCATACCGACAGCGAACGCTTCACGAAGTCAGGACTCGATTGAAGGAATTGCAGGTTCAGGATTCGATCAAAGACAGTATCGAAAGTAGGCTACTTAGCCTCGGGTACGTAAATGATCAGGAATTTGCGAGACAATGGGCGGAAAGTAGAGTCAGGTCGAAAGGATTTGGACCTAAGCGTCTGAAGAACGAACTCCGGAAAAAAGGAATCCCTGCAGATCTTGCTGACGAGGCCGTCGCTGAGGCTTGTTCTTCAGAAATGGTTTCAGAACAATTGAGCCAGCAAATGGATCAGGCTCTTCGGCGATACAGAAATGAGAAAGACGACCAGAAGAAACGCCAAAAGCTCGTCGGTTTTCTGGCTAGAAGAGGATTCGAAACGGGAGATATTCTGCGCGAATACGACCAGCGCTCAACTTCCTAAGGACATTAAATACCAATTTGCTTCACTCAGCAAGCGAGAAAAGTAGCATTTTAGGGATCAATTCGGCGTTCAACCGTATTGTATCAACTTCACTTTTCGAATTTGTGTACCTCGAATCCGGGCGTCAACTAGAATGAACCCCGGCGCCATGTAATTTTGAACTTCGGCTTTAGCATCATTTGAACCAAGGCACCGGAAATACCCCCGCCCCATACCGCTTTCGGGGTTTTGATCTGATCCTTCTATTATTGGGGATCGCAGGAGTGATGGCCTACGCCCTTCTCCTGCCCGCACAACA
>Ga0315336_1001980_pt1 | contig 34603 bp, 30 predicted proteins | sample ASW5metaG_FD_204512 | JGI IMG/M metagenome (GOLD analysis project Ga0315336, IMG submission 204512) | Ammonia-oxidizing marine archaeal communities from Monterey Bay, California, United States - ASW #5 | ecosystem: Environmental > Aquatic > Marine > Intertidal zone | place: USA: California...
GCACTCCCGTACTCGCAGGCCCTGGCTCGGTGAAATAAGACGAACGGATCGAGAGATTTTCGTGGAGCCTTTGCGCATCGTCGCTGGCGCAGTAGACGGCCAAAATCTTGCAGACGTCGCTGTAATCGGCTCCCAGGTCATTCAGGATAGTACCGATGTGGGTCATTGCCTGTTGGGTCTGGGCACTTAGGTCATCGGGATAGGTTGCTTGGCCCTGCTTGTTGAGAGAGACCTGTCCACCCAGAAATAACATTCCCGCACATTTGACGCCGTGCTGATAAGGAAGATGCGTGTGCCAGTCCCACAACGATTCAGGCCAGGAGTGAGTTCTCGGTAGATGCTGGCCGTCTTCTGCGAGCATCGCGACCACGCTGATTTTGATAGCGACTTCAGGGTCCGCATGTGTAGGCAGCGGAATGCCGGTGGCCGCAGGGCCGGGGTCCGGAAAAAAAGAGGCGCAGGCAAGGGCCGCAGGTTCAAAGTCTTCGACCCCGACGTTGCCCGCATACCAGCGGTTTATTTTGACGACGTCATCAAAGCCCGCCCCGAACTGGTCGAGCAGTTGCTTAATCTGTGCCATAACCTGACGGGTCTGGCTTACGCTGTTGCCGGGTGCGGAGACTTTGGCGTTTTCCGCATACGGATACTGCCCGGATACGAATATCATCTTGCCGGAGCGGACCGCCTCGCAAAAAGGCTTAGGAAGAGTTTGTGATCCCGTATGATCCGCAACGAATTTTTCAGTACGCTGCCCGTCTAAGCGGCGCATCGCATAGCCCTCTATCTCGACAGCGAGACCAGGGTACGCAAGCGCCGGAACAGGCACGGCATTAACCGCCACCTGTGCGTCGTTGGGCAAACAGGCGCCGACCATGGTGAGAAAATCCTGCTCATCTAACGAGCCGTCATTAACGTAAAAGCACAGCAGCCACACGACATCCTCAAGGTCGCAGTCAAGTTCCCGCAAAGCGCGGTCAAAATGATGCATCACCTTTCGGGTCTGGGTGGGCAGATCTTTTGGGTTATTGACGACGCCGTCGGGAGTAAGGTCAACCTGACCGCCCAGCCAGATCATCTCGCCGCAGCGCACGGCGTGTTTGTGGCTGACCTTGATCGGCCAGTTCCATGTACCCTCAGGCCAGGCGTGGCGCTTCTTCAAAGAAGAGCTTTTGGAGCCCATTGAGACAGTATCCCGCTTTTAACTCAGACGTTACGAGTTGACGGGGTCCCGGTAAAGCGACTGACACAGGCAGTGAACGCCTCCGCCACCGAGAACAAACATCGACAGGTCTGGCGCCTGCACCTGGTACCCCAGAGAAGAAAGTTGGCTATTAAGAGACGGGCTACTCGCCATGGAGAGAATCCGGTCGTTGCCGAGTGCCACCAGATTGACGCCGAGATTTCTCGCTTCTCCATAGCCGACATTCACAAACTCATAGCCTTCAGCCTTGAGACGATCGATGAGCCAGTCTTCCAGTGCATCCAGACAGGTTACCAAGAGATTCGGACCGATAGGCACCACGAGACCATCCATATGCACAAATTCCCGCGAGTTCGGCACCACAATCCCCTCCCAACCTTCTTGTTCGACCCAGGCCGCCACCTGCTCGGCACCCTCGCGCTCCGAGCGCTCACCGCAGTAACCGACCAGAACCAGTCCCGGTTTGAGAATCAAAAAATCGCCGCCCTCGAAGTGCCCCGCGGTTGACTTTTTCCAGATCGGAATATCGTTCTTCTGGTAAAACTCAATCGCAGTGACATAGTCGGCGCGCCGGCACTTCAGCTGCATATGGCAGATCAGGGCGCCCCAGGGGGTCATTGCGCTTGAATCCCGGGCGAAGAAATTCCGATGCAGGACCGGGTCGGCGTCCAGATAATGGCAGTTCACACCAGCGTCTTCGTAGACCTGAACCATATTGCGGTGCTGTTCCATCGCCAGGGCGTGGTCAAATTTGACGCCGGTCTTATCTGCGTTGTTCAGGGTGCGGCCAATAATGGGCCCGGCTTCGACCCATCGGTAGTAGTCCGGCCTGCCCAGCAATACGTCCCGCAACTGGGTGTAATCGTTGTCTATGCCCCATGACCTCGAACCAGACTGACGCACCTGTGCGTCGGATATTTCGGGAAGTTTCATATTCGTTGCTCGCGATTATCGTGGGTAGTGGCGGGGTGATCTGATTGTGAACCGGTCAGGCTATACCGGCACTATAGCGCCGAGTTGTTGGCGAGACTGTCTGAAATCAGGGAAATCATCTCGAACATGACCGACGCCGCGGTGTGGGCGGTGATCTGGTTGGGCGAGTCTTTGGTTGGCATGATGCAGACCACATCGCCGCCAATGATATTCTTGCCCCGAACACAGCGTAAAAGCCGCATGACCTCGTCAACCTGAAAGCCCTGAACGCCAGCCTCGATATTGGCAACACCCGGTGCCACCGTCGGGTCCATGCAGTCAAGGTCGAAGGTGATGTAGAGCGGTGCATCACCGATTCGCTCATTGATGATCTGTATCGTCTCTTCCGGGCCGATTTCACGATAGCGTTTCATGGTGATGAGCTCGTAGCCAAGTTCCTTACTGGGATTCAGCCAGCTCAAGGTCCGCGGGTTGCCCCGCATGCCGATCTGTACGCTGTGACTGGCGTCGATCAGGCCGTCCCTGACGAGGTAACTTGCCCAGTGTGCGGCGGATTTCACCGCGCCCAGAAAATGCGGTACTTGCTCGTAGGCGTCGGTATGGGCATCAAAGTGCAAAAAGACCGCTTTCTCTCCACGGGTGAGTTTTGCGTTCGGCCCCGAAATCGCCTGGATAATGCCCCCGGTGACGGAATGATCCCCGCCGACGGATACCGGCCGCGCGCCTGCCGAATCGATATCACGATAGAAGTCTGTGATGCGCTCAATACACACTTCGTTGTTGTTGGCCTCTGGCAAAGGAACATCTCCAAGGTCATGAATCCGGTGGGATGCCCAGGGGTCGATGTTGAATTCCACATGGACGCGTTTCGCCATAGCGGAAACCTGACGCAGTGCCCGTGGGCCGAGGTGCTGATCGCGCTCCGTGGTACCGTTCCCGGTGGAGTGGGGTACGCCGACCAGTGCAATGTCGGCATTGGCGGGATCGCGGTCGAGGGGTGCTCTGAAGAGAGTGGGAATATCCCACCAGTAAAGGGACTCCAACATCATCTTGTCGGTGTCTGAAAGGTGTTGTGAGGTCATGGCGGTTACCAGTGCGGGAGAATCAGTCGGGTTCTAGTGTATCGCCCGCGCCACCCTTGGGTGCAAATTGACCGGTGTTTCGTCTTGGTTTATCGTGCTTTGCGCCCTAGCCGATCATTCCCGGCATTTACAGGACATGGATTCTAATTTGAGGGGCTCGATGCGTACGCTCAGAAAATACCATCTGGACAGTAAAGGTCTGCCGTCCCGGGCCGCGGTAGCGGCCTACCAGAGAGATGGCGTGGTCTGCCTGGAGAACGCTTTTGACGAGCCTTGGGTGGCCCAGGGCCGTCGCGCGGTGGCAGCCGCGATCGGTACGGCTGGCCGGAGCCAGTTGCGGGAAGATCACGTCGAGTCTGGAGAGAAGAGTCTTTTCTTTTTCGATACATTTCTGTGGCCACGCCTGCCGTCCTTTGCAAAATTCAGCTTCGAATCGCCGGCGGCAAGGCTTGCTAAAACGGTGATGCGAAGCCGTGGCCTGCTGCTGTATTTCGATATGGCGATCGTCAAGGAGCCCGGAACCAGTGCCAAAACCCCATGGCATTACGATGAAGCGTACTGGCCGGTTTCGGGCACACAGGTATGTAATGTCTGGATGGCACTGGACGATGTGCCTGAAGATACGGCCCTGCGGTTTGTTCTGGGTTCACACAAACTGAATCAGGACTTTAAAGGCATCGATTTCTTTACCAAGAAGGGCATGCGGGGCCAGACCAACCCGAGTCCGCCGGACTGGGACAGGGATACGCATGGCATGGAAATCGCCAGCGCGCCAATGAAAGCCGGTGACTGCGCGATCCTGAATTTCCGTACGCACCACAGTGCACCAGGCAATCTGCAGAAGCGCCAGCGCCGACGCGTGATCTGCACGCACTGGTTTGGCGACGATGCCCGTTATGCCGACAAGCAGTGGGAGTGCAATCCCAATGAGCGCGGCGACAACCTCGTTGACGGCGGGCGTCTTGAGTGCGCCACCTTCCCGCGGGTGATCTGAGCTTTACCCGTGATCAACCGGGCCAGGGACGCATGGTGGCTGGTCTGTAATCAAAGTCTGTAAGGGCAGATTCATCCACGCTGATTCCCAGGCCGGGTGCTTCTGTCAGAGCGAACGATCCTTCTTCTGCCTGCTGCCAGTGCAGTTGGCAGAAGGCATCTGTCGCTGCCTTGAATCTGGGGAAATACTCAACCCCGGCAAGGTTCTCAATTGCGGCACCAGCGTGCAGGCCGGCTGCGAGGGCAGGACCCATACTGTTGAAGTTATGAACAGCCACTTTGCAGGACGCCGCCTGTGCGGATGCTGCAATGGAGGTAAACGCGCTTAAGCCCACACAGGTGATGTCCGGATTCAGTATGTTGGCAGCACGGTGTTTCAACAACGCGGAAAACGCAGTGTCGTCGCTCAGGATTTCACCGGTCACAATGTCTATGGACGTCGCTTTGGTGAGACGGGCAAGCGATTCAAGATCCTCGGTAGGTACCGGATCTTCCAGCCAACGGATGCCGAGCACTTCAAGATTATCTAGCGCCGGTTGCGCCGATTCGTAGTTAAGCGTCCGCCAGGCATCCACGAGAATCGCACACTCGGGATCGAGTGATTCGCGAAGCCAAGTAAGATTCTGCAAGCCTTCAGCGACGCTTGTTCCGTTCAGGAAGGGATAAACCTTGACACTTGTGAATCCCGCTTCGTGCTGGCGTTTGGCGTATCCAATGAACTCCTCAAAGGGCAAGCGTTTGTTGCTGTGGCAGTTGGCATAGGTAGGAACGGTTGTCCGGCAGGCTCCACCAAGGAGTTTGTATACCGGCTGATCGTGCACCTTCCCGCTGAGATCCCATAATGCTGTTTCGATCCCGGCGACAGCACACGAAAAATGAAGCCCGGTCTGCAGGTTGGCAAAGCTGTGTAAGGCGTTATGACGAAACTCGCTAATCTTCAAGGGGTCGGATCCTTCGAGGTACCTCGCTAGCGATTGGATCAGTGCGGCAATGGCGTGTTCGCAATCATTCGGCACATAGGCCTCACCCCAGCCGAAGAGGCTCTTGTCGGTCTCAACTTTCACCAGCACAAAGGCCTTGCCGAAGGCCCAGTCACTGTCCGACACATGCGCGGGCACGATAAAGGTCTTGATATTCGTGATTTTCATAACCGCGGGGATCGCAGGTTCTCGATGCAGGGCAATGGAGCGCAATGGCCGGTGAACTCTCAGGCGTAAAACTATAACCCTTGTCGGGTTTGAGGAAGTAGGAGCAGCGGATAAAATAGATTCGCTACGACATTCCGTTTGTGGTTTGGAGCCTTTGGCCACGACCTCCCGGGGGACCGCTCTTGAACGCACCACTTTTTGGGTTTGATAACTCCTACGCAAGGCTGCCGGAGCATTTCTTCGCCCGCCTGTCGCCCACCCCGGTGTCCAAGCCTGAACTGATTCAAGTCAACGATGACCTTGCCATGCAGTTGGGGCTGGACCCGGCGCTATTGCGATCATCTGAAGGCATCGAAATTCTTTCCGGCAATGGGCTTCCGGCGGACGCCGAGCCGCTGGCCATGGCCTACGCAGGCTTTCAATTCGGGGGCTGGGCCCCGCAACTCGGTGACGGTCGCGCGATCCTGCTTGGGGAAATTGCTGATCAGGCAGGTCGTCGTCGGGATATCCAACTGAAGGGCAGCGGACGTACACCGTTCTCAAGAAACGGGGATGGCCGTGCGGTCCTCGGCCCGGTCCTGCGTGAGTATCTGGTCAGCGAAGCCATGTATGCTCTCGGTATACCCACCACAAGAGCGCTAGCGGCGGTCACCACAGGGGAAGAAGTGTTCCGCGAGCGCGCATTACCCGGCGCGGTACTGACTCGGGTGGCCAGCAGCCATATCCGGGTGGGGACTTTCCAGTTTTTTGCTGCCCGCCAGGATACCGATGCACTGCGCCAACTGGCCGATCATGTGATCGATCGCCATTACCGGGATGCTCGGGAGAGTGAGCGGCCTTACCTTGCCCTGCTTGAGGCAGTCATCGATGCCCAGGCATCACTGGTGGCGGCGTGGAAACTTATTGGATTTATCCACGGTGTGATGAATACCGACAATACGTCGATCAGCGGTGAGACCATCGACTATGGCCCCTGCGCCTTCATGGATACCTATCATCCGGGCACGGTGTTCAGTTCGATCGATCAGCAGGGTCGCTATGCATATGCCAACCAGGCACCGATTGCTCACTGGAATCTCGCCGGTCTGGCTCAGACCCTGATTCCCATTATTGATCCCGACGACAAAAAATCACTGGAATTGGCTCAGCAGACGATTGATACCTTTCCCTCCAAATTTGAAAGCGCCTACAACGAGGGCGCGAGCAAAAAGCTCGGTCTTGAAGCGTCTGACAAGGATGATGTCACGCTGATGACGGATCTGCTGGATACCATGGCCGATCAGCACGCGGATTTCACCCTGGTGTTTCGGTGTCTTTCGGACCTTGATGTCGAACCCGGACCTGCAGACGCCGCCGTGCGTGCACTTTTTGATGACTCCGCGGCGTTTGAACCTTGGGTTAGACGCTGGCGGGCCCAACTCAAGCAGCAGGGGAGTGATCCCATTCTTCGTCGAGAGCGTATGACATCGGTTAATCCGGCGTACATTCCGCGCAATCACCGGGTTGAAGAGGTGATCCGTGCGGCGGAAGATCACGGCGATCTCGCTCCTTTTCATCGGCTGCACGAGGTGTTGTGCCACCCATACGATGAGCAGCCCGAACACAACTATTTCCAGACACCGCCCCGACCGGAAGAGGTGGTGCGTGCCACTTTCTGCGGCACCTGACTTTGGTTCAATGCATGTTCAAGTGCAATCTTGAAGCGCGGTATTACACGGATCTCGGCATATACCGCCAGGAACAGGCCGGCATCTTCAATGCCAGCTGGCAGCTGGTTGCGCCGCGCAGTCATTTTGCGGACACGGGCGACTATGTTGCTACCGATATTGCGGGCACCAAGGTTTTTATCGTTCTTGATGATGCCGGGCAGTTGCGCGGCTTTCGAAACCTTTGTCGTCATCGCGGTGCGATGCTGCTCAAGCCGGGGCAGGGCCGCTGCCGCTCGATCCGCTGCCCCTACCATAACTGGGTTTACCGGCTCGATGGTTCACTGGAAAGAGCACCCTGGTTTGCCGAAGATGAGCCTCTGACGCTCGACGACTGGCCGCTACATCCGATTTCGGTTGCGCTTTGGCGCGGCCTGGTCTTTGCCTGTGTGGAGAGCCGGGCGCCGCTGACCGACCAGCTGGGCGGGCTCTTGAGTGAGATTGAAAGCGATCCGATCGAGGACTACCGGTGGGCAGAGCGAAGAACTCTGGTCTTTGATGCCAATTGGAAAATCTATACCGATAACTTTGTCGAGGGCTATCACATTCCGGGAATCCATCCGGAATTTTTCCAGGCTATCGATTTCGAAAAGTTCGAGACTACAGCAATGGACAACCTCGTGCGCATGACGGCGCCGACCAAAGACCGTCTTTTTTACCAAGGACGCTGGCTGTGGATGTGGCCCAACTGGACACTTTCTTTTTTTAACGGCGGAATGAACACGTCGCGGATCAATCCTTTGGGCGTTGACCGTACCGAACTGATTTACGATTTTTATTTTGCTGATGTCTCAGATGCCGCGGGCGATGCAAGACAGGAAACGATTGAAAACAATATGGCCGTGATCGAGCAGGATTTTGATATTTGTATCCATACCCATCAGAACTACCTCTCAGGCGGATATCAGCCCGGGCCGCTCAGTCCAAGACACGAAAAAGGCGTGCACCTCTTTCAGGAGCTAGTCAAACAACATATAGGTAAAGCCCGCGAAGCGCTGGCCGGCTGAGAGCGACCAGGCATGTGATCTGCCGGAGCAGGGGATTATCCATCACCTCTCCCAGATTTCAGTCAAACGCGGCGGCAGCATCGATCAAGCCGACGTTGCAGATAAATTTCTCCCTGGTCAGCTGGGGGATGTAGAAGTTGATACAACCTTCTAAGCCCCAATGCCCTTTGTCGACCCCCCCGTTATCTATCTTCCAATTACCGGAAGACCTCAGTGATCTTGCGAGGGAACGAGATGGTAGACCGTGTGCCTCTGCTTGGAACCAGATATCAGATACCGCATTACTTTCGCGCCGAAGTCAGAAAACGTGGGCGAATATTCTGCTTTCCAACTAGTCTCATTATAAATCTTCTGGTGATTTCTCAGACCCTCAGGAGTGGGGTAGATTTCCACGATAACGTAGTAAACATAACCTGCCTGGGGAGAGCTTCTAGTAATCGAAAGACTAACGAGATTGTTTTCGTTATCTGGTCCCAGCGGATGTGTTTCTTTAATCCAATTAGCCCATTTTTCTGTCGCTCGATCCACTTCGTCTATTTTTTCGACCGGGACCTTAAAGACGCCACCCCAATTTGTCCGGGGAAGGTTATCGCCAGCGTGTACTTGTGCGAATACAGAAAAAACGAGGCAACAAATTAATACCAGAAATGTTTTCATGCTTTTGCTCCATGCCTAGCCATCGAAACGGAGGCGCACGGAGGGGTGAACCACCGTGACGGACTCTCCTTTGTTAGAACATGGTTATAACATGTTAGCCCTTTAACAAATAGTATCGGCGTTGCAGCTAACTATGAAAAACCTGTTCCACCATCGATTCACCAAATTTGACCAAAATCGCTACCGATACGGTGACAAAAAAAGCACCTCGCGAGGATAAGGATTCCCCCATATACCGCGAGAAGCAGTCCGGAATCTTTGGTCACCCTTAAGGTCAGTTCTGAAATTCTGACTCTTTGGCCTTAATCAGAGCTGTGATCACTTCGTTGTAAGGCGCGGTCAGCCCGTGTGCTTTGGCGACTTGCGGCACCATCCCATTAATGGCATCGACTTCGGTGAGCCGCTGAGCCTTGAGGTCCAAAAGCATGGAGGGTCTTGCACCCGGCATCTTGCTGCCGAAGTCCTTGAGGTAGCGCACCGGATCGCTGAACGAAAAACGCACGCCTTTGGCCTGACCTGCGTCAAAAGCTTCGATCGCGAGTTTGCTTGCGATCTGCCAGAGCAGCGGATCGTCCATCACCTCTCCAAGGGTACGGTCAAACGCGGCGGCAGCGCCGCTCAAGCCCACGTTGCAGATGAATTTTTCCCAGATTAATTGGTTGATGTCTTCATAGGTTTGTACGTTGAACCCGGCGCTTTGCCATGTTGAGGCCACCCGCTCCAGTCGTTCGGTGATACCGCCGTTCATCTCTCCCAGGCGAATGAGTTCCATGCCGTTGTGGTGAACGTGTCCCGGCTGTGGTATCGATGCACCAAAACCCCCAGCCACGCCCAGCAGAATGTTCGCGCTGTCAAGGCTGCCTGTGATCCGTTCTCCTGCGCCAAGACCGTTTTGTATCGTCAGGATCAGTGCATCGTCCCGGAGTTGGCCCTGTAGGCTTCCTGCGACAGAGGCGACGCCGGATGCCTTGGTGGCGATTACGACAAGTTCGCATGCATGGGCATCGCTGATATCTGTGGAGGCCTTTATCCCAGTGACCGTTCGCTCGCCGCTGAATCCCGAGACCTTAAGACCGTGCTGCATGATGGCATCAACGTGTTCTCGCCAAAGATCAATAGCCCAAACCTCGTTTCCCGCTTCGGCAAGAAAAGCGGTGTAAACGGATCCCATGGCGCCTGCGCCGATAATCGCAATTTTCATGAGATCTACTGTAGCGGTGCGCCGCCCTCCGCCTCTCGCTTGGCGATAAACTCATCCAGCGCCAGCGCGATACTTTCATCCAAAGGTGGCGGCTGATATTCTTTTAGAAGACGCGCCGCGATATCCGCAGCCCGGCGGGTCGCGTCTGGCGCACCGGCCTCGGCCCAGGTCTCGAAGTTTCTCCAGTCCGAGAGCATCGGGTGATAGAAGGCACGCTCGTACCTTTCGATCGTATGCGCACTCCCAAAGAAATGACCGCCGGGCGGAATCTCACCGATGGTATCGACCGCCAGTTCTTCACGTGAAAAATCAATCGGCCGAATTGCTTCAACCAGCCCCTGAATCATCTCTGCGTCGACAATGAATTTTTCAAATGATGCGCTGAGACCGCCCTCAAGCCAGCCGAGGCCGTGGTACACATAGGTTGCCCCGCTGACCAGGCACGCCCATAAGCACATCTGTGATTCATACGCCGCCTGGGCATCCACAGCGTTTGACGCGTTGGCGTTCGCCGCCCGGTACGGCAGACCATAGTGGCGCGCCATCTGTCCGATCACCAGTGTGGTCTTAACGTGCTCAGGGGTGCCGAAGGCGGGTGCGCCGCTTTTCATGTCGGCGTTAGATACAAATCCGCCGTAGGCAACCGGAGTGCCTGCTCTGACCATCTGGCAGAACGCGATACCGGCAAGTGCTTCGGCATTTTGCTGCGTGAGCGCCCCGGCGAGAGAAGACGGGGCCATGGCACCCGCCAGTATAAAAGGAGAAATCATCAGCACCTGGCCGGCAAGGGCACATTCGATCATCCCCCAGAGCATCGACTCATCGTATTCGCGCGGCGAGTTCGGATTGATGGACGCAAATACGCAGGGTGTTTCCTGAAATGCTTCGACACTCAGACCATGGACAATACGGGCCATTTCCAGAACATCCAGAGTGCGCTGGCGATTGTGGTTGTATAGCCGAAAGGTTTTATCGGTCAACGTGACAGTGGCGCGGGTGGCGTGCAGGTGGCGTACCGGCACATCGATGTCGATGGGCTCCACCGGATAGCCGGCAGTGCCATGCGCGACGTTGACCATTTGCGTCAGCTTTAGGAAATTCTCGAAGTCTTCGCGGTTGCCCCCCCGGCGTCCGTTCAGGGTGTCGGTGGTGTGAGGTGCACTGCTTACGCAAGAAAAATTGATATGCCGGTTATCAAGGTGCAGGTCGTGAACCGGGTTACGCGCATGCAAGGTGAACGCGGCGGGCGACTTGGCGACATATTCCATGACAAGATCCGGATCAAAACGCACCATGGCGTCACTTTCGCTGACGTTGGCGCCGGCCTCTTTCAGAATGGCTCGCGCCTCCGGCAGGGAAAACCGCATGCCGTGTTTCTGCAGTACCTCAAGGGATGCTGAGTGCAATGAAGCAACCTCATCTTCAGAGAGGATAGAGATCGGGGTAAGGGGGTTTACCACCCGTCCTGATGGAAGTTGCTCTATGCCGCGCGGTTTTGTGCGTTTATTGCTTTTGCGTCGGACCATGGCTGCTTTACTGAAGTTGATGCTCTGGTTGGTGATCGCGCTGGCGAATTTTCGCCTAAGTGCTAACTCTTCCCAATAAGATTGTGCTGACTCAACACCACCCCATCGGCATCCGCATACAAAAAATGTCCCGGGTGAAAGGTAACACCGGCAAACCGCACGGGAACATCGAGTTGACCTTCACCTTCCGGGGAGGGACGGGTCGGGTTGGTGGAGAGCGCTTTGACCCCAATGGGCAAAGTCGAAATCGCGGCGCTATCCCGCACGCAGCCGTTGATCAGAATTCCTTTCCAGTTGTGATCGATCGCAAGCTGCGCGAGTTTGTCACCCAGCATGGCGCACCGTACCGACCCACCACCATCAATCACCAGAACATGACCCTCTCCATCGGTCGCAAGAGTGGATTTCGTTATTCCAAAACTCTCAAACACTTTCAGTGTCCGGATCGGGCCACAGAAGTCAGTGTGGCCACCAAAATCCAGGAAGATGGGCGTGCAGACTTGAAGTTCAACTGTGTGATTGTCAAAAAGATCAGCTGTTGCGAATTTCATATTTGCCTTCAGGGGCACCAGTTGGGTGTTTCCCCGGACTCTACCGCAAGATATTTGTAGAGCAGTTCCTGACCGAAGCTGACGTTGTCGATGTAGACCAGCGCCGAGAGGTTTCCCGAGGCAAGTCGCTCTTGCTCCTCGATCGAAATATCTGACGCCTTCGATAAAAGTTGTGTGGCGTAATCCCGGGCCTGGATCGCTTTTTCTCCTTCGTTCTTACACCAGGCCTCACCTGACTCGGACTGGAACTCAAGCCGGGGTGTGCGGATACCGGCGATCTGAACGGTCTCCTCAACGTCAGCGACATCGAGCAAAAGGGTGTCTGCACTGATGACTTGAATTAGTGTCGCGGGTGTGTAATTGCAAGGGCAGCCAGCGGTCAGTGACTGACTGGCCAGAATCAAAAAAATGCCCAACAGTCCCCCAAAAAAAGGAACTAACCCGATCGGCCTTTTCTTGTCGGTGTTCATAACGATAGTTTAAGCAAAGGTCAGTGCTCCACACATAGTACTCTCCGCGATTCGCCCGGTCTTTGTGGAACATGCGCGTGAACCCGCGAGGTATCAGTATCGAGGCCCAGTTTCCGCGAGTTTTCGGCGTATTCATGCGATTCCCTACAATGGGCGTACCTGCCGAGAGAAATCTTCGACAAAGCAGATAGATACATCTACTTAATATAGAGGCGACAGTAACTGTTGACGGAGTCCTACGCTTATGTTTCACTGGAAGGGACGCTTTCTGGGCAGAACCGCCCCGAAACGGGGTGTTGCCGTGACCGCCGACAACCGTTGATGGCGAAATTTAGCAGAAAGCCCTTTTTTCACCAGAGGACCAAAGATAATGAAAGAAGTCAAAACGTTTCAACAGATGTATCGTGACGGCCACGTCAACCGCCGTGAGTTCCTGGCGGCGATGGGCGCGCTGGGTATCACGGCAACGACGGCTGGGAGTCTTTTGGGCTCGGCCAGTGCGCTAGCCGCGAGCCCAACCCGTGGCGGTTCGGTGATCTTTGCATCGAACTTGCATGGACCTGACGATACGCTGGATCCGATTCTGGGTACGTCAACTATCGACTACACCCGGGCGAACACCATGTACAACGGACTCATTCAGGTCTGGACGGACATGAGCCTGCACGGAGAGCTTGCCGAAGAGTGGAGTGTCAACGATGATGCTACTCAGTACACCTTCAAGATCCGCAAGGGTGTTTCATTTCATAACGGCGGTGAATTGACGGCGGCCGACGTTGTCTGGAGTATGAACCGCCATATTGCGGCCGGCTCACCCTCTTCGATCAAGTCATTCTTCTCGAATGTCATCGAATGGAGGGCGCTCGATAACTACACGGTGAAGCTCAATTTGTCGTCGCCTGATTCTGATATGCCCTTCAAGCTGACGCAGCCCCAGGCCAAGATCATCAAAAAGAACTCGATGGACAAGTGGGGAGCGGGTACGGGTCCTTACATCCTGGATGCATTCCAAGCCGGTGTGAAGTCCGTTCACTCGCGCAACAACAACTACTGGCGTGACACCGGCCAGTGGCTCGACGGCATTGAGATCACGGCCATCACCGATCCAGATGCGCGTTTGAACGCGTTGCTGGCCGGCAGTGTCGACATGATTACTTCCATTAACGCGAAAGCTATCAAAAAAATCGAAGCGTCAGGCAATACCGTGCTTTCTGTGCCTGCAGGCCTTTACGGCGGCATCTGTTGCCTTAAGAATACGGCACCTGGTGACAACGACGATCTTGTTGAGGGTCTTCGTTACATTCAGGATCGTGAGCGGATCGTCCGTAAATTCCTGAAAGGCCATGGCACGGTGGGTAATGACCACCCGATCAACGTCGCTTATGGTGCAGATCATTGTAGCGAGTTGCCGCAGAAAGCCTATGATCCTGACAAGGCTAAGTATCACCTCAATAAGTCTGGGTACTCAGAGGCTGAACTCTATGTGGCGCCCGTCATCGGCTTTATCGAAGATGCATGCCTTCTCATGCAGGCTAACCTCAAGAAGATCGGCTTTAACCTGAAACTCAAGAGGGTCCCAACCGATGGTTACTGGGGCGCAGTGTGGATGAAGGAGCCGCTCAACGTGGTGGCCTGGAACATGCGTCCGACGGCTAACTCCATGATGTCAATTCAGTTTGGCCCCAACGGCAACTGGAACGACACTTTCTGGAACAGCGATCGTATGGGCGCACTGCTGAAGGATTCTTTAGCAGAAACCGACGCAGCTAAGCGCCATGAGATGCATTGCGAGATGCAGAAACTGGTGTCCACGGAAAGCGGCATCATCATTCCTGCACATACCAATGTGCTGGATGCACACGGCCCCAAGGTACACGGCTTCTCTAATGTGCCGCTGGGCCAGTTCGGTGGTAACGGCTGGGCCGAGCATATCTGGAAAACAGGCTAAGATTCTTAAGTGGTCTTCGAGAGGGGTTCGCACGGCAACGTGCGAACCCCTTTATTTAAGGACTTTCCAACCTCTCAATAGGCACTAAATATGCTTTGGCGGGCCTTACTTGGACGACTCGGCATTAGCCTCGTGACACTTTGGATCGTGTCCGTGCTGATTTTTATCGGTACAAATCTGTTGCCCGGCGATGTCGCCCAGATTATCTTGGGGCAGATGGCGACGCCGGAGAGTACTGCGGCCTTAAGGGCTAAATTAGGTCTCGATAAGCCTCCTATCCAGCAATACTTGGTTTGGCTACAGAACGTTGCGATGGGAGATCTGGGTATCTCCAAAGCGGGACTTGGGGCAGGACTCGGAACCCCCATCGTCGAGATGCTGGGACCACGGGTTTTCAACACGGCTCGCCTCACTTTGCTGGTGGCCGTGGTGGCGATCCCGTTCTCTTTGTTCCTTGGGCTGATTGCGGCGATGCATCCCGGCACCAGGCTGGATCGCTCGATTACCTTTGCTACGCTTAATCTGATCTCGGTGCCAGATTTTCTGGTTGCCACGGCATTGGTATTGATTTTTGCTGTGGGCCTGGGCTGGCTGCCGTCCATCGTTTACCTAAGGGGGGATGAAACCGGCTGGGTGTTGATCAAGACCCTGGCGATGCCTATGTTGACCCTGGTGATTTTGGTCTCCTCCCAGATCATCCGAATGACACGGGCGACCGTGCTCAACGTAATGAGTTCGCCGTATATCGAGATGGCGATTCTGAAGGGGGTCCCACGGAAAAGAATTATCCTGCGCCATGCACTGTTTAATGCGGTGGGCCCGATCGTTAATGTGATTGCGTTGAACCTGGCCTGGCTCGTCGGCGGCGTTGTGGTGGTTGAGCAGATATTTTCGTACCCGGGCCTCGCAAAACTCATGATTGAAGCTGTTCTTATGCGGGACATGCCATTGGTTCAGGCCTGTGCCATGATTTTTTGTACTACGTATATCGTGTTGATCTTCATTGCCGACATGGCCACGATTCTCTCTAACCCCAGATTGCGCCATCCAAAGTAAGGAAACGCCTGAGCATGTCTGAATCACAACAGGAAACCGGCCCCTCGACACAGTTCGAAGAACTGCCGGACGCGCCGCCAAAACGCAAGGTCAAACTCAGCTGGCCTGGAAAGATTGGCGTCGCGGTGGTGATTTTCTGGGCCATCATTGTGGCGATTGGCCCGACGATCGCGCCGTATCACGAGGCGGATATCCTCGACGAGGAACTCTTTATCGTACCGGGCAGTGATGAGATGTATCCCGATACCGACTTTCAGCCGCCAAGCAAAATTGTCTATCTAGGCAGTGATTATCTCGGACGTGACCTCCTGTCACGGATTCTGTTTGGCGCACGAACGACCATCGGTATCTCGTTTATCGCAACTTTCCTTGCCTATATGATTGGCGTCACGTTGGGTATCGCGTCCGCGGTGGGAAGTAAGGCTCTGGATATGTCGTTAAGTCGTGTTAATGATGCGCTGCTCTCGATTCCATCCATTATGTTTGCACTTGTCATGATCGCAGCGCTGGGCAGTACCATACCGCTGCTGATTTTATTGACCGGAATCATTTATGCGACCAGCGTGTTTCGCATTGCCCGTTCGCTCGGCCAGGAAGTTATGGTCAGCGACTTCGTTGAGGCGGCCAGGGTGCGTGGCGAGGGCCTTTGGTGGGTTATTACCCGGGAGATTCTGCCCAATATCGCCATGCCGCTGGCAACCGATTTTGGGTTGCGCTTTGTGTGGGTGATCCTGTTTGTCTCTTCTTTGAGTTTTCTCGGCCTCGGCGTGCAGCCGCCAATGTCTGACTGGGGGAGCATGGTAAAAGAGAATCTTTCAGGCCTTGTGTATGGTTCGTTTGCGCCATTGATGCCGGCGCTAGCCATTGCCACGCTAACGATCTCTGTCAATATGATCGTGGACGATATCTCAGCCCACTCAGGCGGAAAACTTGCCAAGAGAATGATCTCATGAGTGCGCTGCTTGAGGTCGATGACCTTCGTATCAGCGCCCGCAACGACGACGATGAACTGACGCCCATCGTCAAAGGGGTCAGTTTCACGGTAGCGCGCGGTGAGGTGGTCGCTCTGATCGGCGAATCGGGTTCTGGCAAAACCACGATCGCGCTCTCTTCACTCGGCTACACCAAGCCCGGGCTTGAGTTTACGGGAGGCGAGGTGCGCCTGGAGGGTGAGGACGTCATTACGATGGGGTCCGATCAGTTGCGTAGTTTGCGGGGCCAGCGGGTTGCCTATCTTGCACAGAGTGCTGCGGCAACGTTTAATCCAGCGCTGACTATCGGGGAGCAGGTCACTGAAACATGTGTTTTGCACGGCATCCTGACCCAGGAGCAGGCCGAGCAACGCGCCGAAACACTATACCGGGCGTTGGAATTGCCGGATCCTGACAGACTCGGCAAACGTTATCCCCACCAGGTATCTGGTGGACAGCTGCAGCGTCTGATGGCTGCGACTGCCTTGTGCGGAAAGCCGGATCTTCTGGTGCTGGATGAACCCACGACTGCGCTTGATGTTACGACGCAGATTGAAGTGCTCAAGGCTTTTAAATCGGTGATCAAGCAGGAGGGTTCTGCGGCCATTTATGTGACGCATGATCTATCGGTGGTAGCGCAGATCGCGGACCATATTGTGGTGCTTTATGCCGGGGAGACCCAGGAGTATGGAACTGCTGAACAGGTTGTAAGTAACCCTGGACATGACTACACCCGCCGGCTGATGCATGCGGTGCGCCCGCCACCCGCTGCAGGCCAGGGCGATGAAACCAGCGGTGAACATCGGCGCGAAGCGCCGGCGCTTGAGGTGAAAGATCTCCTCGCGGGTTACGGTAGGACCCAGGGAGGCGTTCCTTCAATAACCGTCTTGCGCGACGTCAACGTTGCTATTGAACGGGGACACAGTGTCGGCATCATCGGTGAATCAGGCTGCGGCAAATCAACCTTAGCCCGGGTGATGGCGGGTCTTTTGCCCGCAGCCCAGGGGCAGGTGCTGCTCGATGGTGAGGAACTCAAGCCCGCGCTGCAGCAACGCAAGCGGGACGAACTTCAGAAAATACAGTTCGTTTTCCAGATGGCCGATACCGCGCTTAATCCGCGCCAGCGCATAGACCATATTCTCGGCCGTCCGCTGGAGTTTTATCTCGGTCTGAAAGGAGAAGAAAAACGCCGACGTATTGGCGAACTGCTGCAGATGGTGGAGTTGCCTCAGGAGTTTGCCGGGCGGTATCCGGAAGAGCTTTCCGGCGGTCAGAAACAGCGTATCAATCTGGCCCGTGCACTTGCTGCGTCACCAGAGGTGCTGCTCTGCGACGAAGTGATCTCGGCGCTCGATTCCATTGTCGGTGCCAACGTTATTGAACTGTTGAAACGGCTGCGAAAGCAGACCGGTGTTTCTTTTGTATTCATCAGCCACGATTTGTCTACCGTGGCTTCGTTTGCCGATGAGATTGTAGTGCTCTACGCTGGTCGGGTTGTCGAGAGAGGCACCACCGATGCAGTGCTCTCTCCGCCGTATCATCCCTACACACGGCTTCTGATCAGTTCTGTTCCCGAACTTCGGGTAGGCTGGCTTGAAGAAACCATGGAAACCCAGGAAGCCCAGGCCGGTATCGACCGTGTCGTGACGCTGACGGATAAGGGCTGTCCGTTCTTCGACCGATGTCCTTTGGCGATCGAAGGCACCTGCGACGAAGAGACCCCGCCGGTCCGGGCATTAACCGGTAGCCACGCCATTGAATGCCACCGCAGTGAGGCCGAGTTCGCGCAATAGGCCCTTACGGTATAGCCCGCCTAGCATGGTGGAAAGTGAATACGATCGATACGATGCAGTTGGTCTCGCCAGACTGATCGCAACGCGTGATGTCCCGCCTGGCGAACTCATTGAAGCAGCGATCGACCGAATCGAATCACGCAATCCCAAACTCAACGCGGTCATTGCAAAATGCTTTGATGCGGCCCGGGATAGCGTTGCGAGAGGCTTGCCTCAAGGACCCTTGGCCGGTGTTCCCTATCTGCTGAAGGATCTCAACACCCTGCTCGCGGGCGTCCCAGCCACCAACGGCAGCCGGGCTTTCGCGAATACGATTCCCGAGTCAGACGGGATTCTGGTTTCACGTCTTAAGGCCGCGGGCCTTGTGATCCTCGGAAAGACCAATACCCCTGAATTCGGGCTCAATATCTGCACCGCACCGAAACTCTTTGGCCCATCGGTGAACCCTTTTGATCATGCCCGCTCGGCCGGAGGATCAAGCGGCGGCTCGGCTTGCGCCGTGGCATCCGGCATGCTGCCCGCGGCACACGCGACGGATAGCGGCGGATCGATCCGGATTCCGGCAAGCAACTGCGGGCTCTTTGGTCTCAAACCGAGCCGGGGACGGGTGCCGCTTGGCCACGACAAGGCCGAAGGCCTCGCCGGGTTCAGCGTGGCGCACGCGGTTACCCATAGCGTGCGGGATTCGGCGATGCTGCTGGATATCACCCATGGCCCGATTTCGGGCGCGATCTACGGTGTGCCCGATACGCAAGGCTCGTTTCTGGAATCGCTTGAAGGTGATCTGCCGCAACTCAAAGTGGCGCTTTGCACCACGGGTTTTGCGGGGGAGGGCATTGATCCCCGCTGTAAACAGGCCGCCATTGATGCGGGTGTTCTCTGTGAGTCGGTGGGCTGCGCGGTAAAAGAGGTCACTCCACCGGTAGATGGAACGGCATTGCGCGAGGCTTTCGATGTTCTTTTCTCTGCCCATATTGCCAGTGTGGTACTCGGCGTATTGTCTCAATATCCTGATCGGAATCCTGATACGCTCTTTGAGCCGCTCACGCTCGCCTGCACTAATGCCGGGAGAAGATGTACTGCTGTGGAATATGTTGAGGCTGTCGGGCGGATTCAGCGCGCAGCCCAAGATCTGGGCCGGTTTTTTCTTGAGTGTGACGTTCTGCTCACACCGACGCTCGCGAAGCCGCCGTTAAAACTCAATGAAATCAGCATGACTTGCGATAACTGGTCCGTCTACCTTGCAAGGATGCTGGATGAAATTCCGTTTACACCCATTTTTAATGCGACCGGCGCTCCTGCGGCTTCAGTGCCTTTGTCAAAAACCGAAGACGGTCTGCCGATCGGGATTCAGATCGGTGCCGCATTCGGTCGGGAGAAAACGCTGCTGCGCCTGGCGCGTGAGCTTGAGGTCGCGAGCCCCTGGCACTCGCGCATCTGAGATGGATACGCGATATGCGCTCATACGAGTTTGACCTTTTCAGCGCGTTTACCGGGACGGCGTTTGGCGGTAGCCATGCCGGAATCATCTACGATGGTGAAGCGCTTTCGGCCGACCAGATGCAGCAAATTGCCCGCGAGGTTGGTGCCCCTGCAACCTGTTTTGTGATGCGTGTGGACGAACACGATGTTCGTGTGCGGTTTTTCTCAACAGCGCAGGAGTACCCGATGTGCGGACATGGCACGCTGGCACTGATGACGGGCCTTATCTCACGCCGATATCTGGATATCTCCACGGGCATGACGGAGAACGTCGGTCTACATACGCCCGCAAGCTCGATCGTTGTCAGAGTGTGTCATCAGGAGGACGGACGCATCGAGGTGATGCTAAACCTGAAACCTGCTGTGTTTGAGTCTGCCGCGATAAGTGCAGATCAGTTGCGGAAACTTTTTGGCGGTAATGCGAATGATCTGGAGATTTCCCTGCCTGTCGAATTCACGGCGTCGGATTTCTCCCATCTGGTGATTCCGCTTTCGACTCTGAACGGCGTTCAGTCATTGGCTCCGGATTTTGACCGACTGCGTGATTTCTGTGAGCGGTCTGATATCGATACGGTGGTGTTCTTTTGCCCTCAGACGGTCGAGCCTGGAAATACCGTGCATTGTCGCGAGTTCGCACCGCGCGCGGGCACCCCGGAGGTGCCTGCGGCAGGGACGACCAACCGGGCACTGGCCTGCTATCTTGCCCGTCATGGCCTGATCGAGTCTGTCGGCCAGGAGCCGTGCATTGTCCGGGCTGAGCAGGGTTATGAAATGGGTCGTCCAAGTCTGGTCACCACGAGTGTAGTACTGGATGGAAAAGTGCCCACCGATCTTTGGGTTGGCGGCCTTGCGACCCAGGTGGTGCGTGGGCAGTTTTCTGCCTGAGATAGTGATTCTTGTGCTGTTGTATTTCTTCCGCTCTATGACAGAATGTTCTGATGCCTGAATATCGGACAACATCTCTTGCAAAGGGATTGCCCGCCACGGTACCTTTTGTTGGGCCGGAAACACAGGAGCGAGTCCTAGAAAGAACCTTCGCGGCGCGGATCGGGGCTAACGAAAATGTGTTTGGTCCGTCTGTCAAGGTTGCCCAGGTCATTGGCGAGATGGCGGCGCAGGCCTGGAAATACGGTGACCCTGAGTTCTTCGAGCTTCGCCGTGCGCTGGCAGAGCACCATGGCCTTGGCCCGGAACACATCATGGTCGGAGAGGGTATCGACGGCCTCTTCGGCTATCTGGTGCGGCTTTTTGTGAGCCCGGGTGACAAGGTCGTCACGTCAGTAGGGGCTTACCCGACCTTTAATTTTCATGTTGCTGGCTACGGTGGGGAACTTGTCACCGCGCCATACCGGGATGACCGCGAAGATACCGAGGCGTTGATCGAGGCTGCGGAGGTACATAATCCCAAACTTGTCTACCTCGCCAATCCTGATAACCCCATGGGCACATGGTGGCAGGCGGATGTGGTCGAGGCGATGGTTGAGAGGATACCCAACGGCTCGTTACTGGTGCTCGACGAGGCCTATGGTGAATTTGCCCCGGATGGTGTCATGCCCCGGATCGATCCGTTTGACAGTCGGGTACTGCGGTTTCGTACCTTTTCCAAAGCCTATGGACTGGCTGGCATCCGCGTGGGTTATGCGATCGGTGAGCCTGAACTGATCAACGAATTCAACAAGATTCGCAATCATTTTGGGCTCGGATGCGTTGCCCAGGCGGCGTGTGTCGCAGCACTTGGGGACACACAGCATCTTGGTAGTGTGATTGCCAAGGTCAGGGAGGCCCGTGAGGAGCTGTATCAGATCGCATCTGACAACGGGCTCGATGCCCTGGCTTCGGCGACGAATTTTGTCGCCATCGACTGTGGCCGCGACGGCGATTTCGCCAAGGCGGTGCTGGAGGATCTCGTGGCCCAGGGAATTTTTGTACGGATGCCGGGGGTGGCTCCGCTGAACCGATGTATTCGGGTCTCGGTGGGGTATCCACAGGATCTTGCACTTTTTGCGACGGCACTGCCCAAAGCCCTGGAAGCGGCAGCGCGCTGAATAGCAGATCATATTAAGAAACGAAAACCAACGTTAGTGTGGAGAAGACAATGTCGATAACCCTGGATCAGGCGAGAACCCTGATAGATGGCGCGCTGGCAGAGGCACGCAAGTTAAATCTCAAACCGGTCTGCGTGATCGTGCTGGATGTGCGCGGATCGATTGTCGCTGCGGCTTCTGAAGACGGCGTCAGCGCCATGCGCGCCCGGATTGCCCATGGCAAGGCCAATGCGGCGATCGCACTTGGCATGGGCACGCGCGCCCTGATGAACCGGGCGGAACAGCAGGCCTACTTCATTCAGTCGATCAACGGCCTTGCCGGAGGCGATATGGTGCCGGTACCGGGAGGTGTGCTGGTGCGGGATGCTTCAGGCGGACTGCTGGGTGCGGTTGGTATCTCTGGCGATACCTCGGACAATGATGAATCGGCAGCACTGGGCGGTATCACCGCTGCAGGCCTTGAAGCTGAAACCGGCTGATTAAGGGGTTTGGCCCGCCGGCTGCCCGGAATCATACGGTCAGGTGCCGGGCGAGGGTTGCGATATGGGCGACGCCAAGACCACAGCAGCAACCCAGTATGTTGATGTCTCGCGCGCGCCATTGATCGGCGGCATTGCAGTAGGCCTCTGGCGAGATCACGCCATCAAATGCCCATTCGTGTCGGGTCTGCGTCTGGCTCTGGTCTCCATGGCTGTGCGCGTAGACACCGGTCCAGCCCGTCCACTGACCCTTAAGGGCCTCAAGACAGTCATCGATCAGTTCCACTTCCGTGTGCATAATGCTGAGCAGGGGAACCGGGTAAGGTCGGAGTGCCTCAAGTGCAAGCCGAAGCGGCTCGCCGTTTCTTAGACACACGGCCCCTTCATCATCAATCCTGCATGTGATGCCGACCCAGACCGGCAGTCCCGTGTCGAGCGCTGCCTCAAGCGTTTCCCGCATGCGGTCGATGTCGATCATCATCTCCAGCATCAGGAGATCGGCCCCCGCGGACTGCATGATGGTAGCCTGGCGTGAAACACTTGCCTTCAGGCTGTCAAGAGCCGGTTTATCACCGGTCCAACTCCAGTAGGAAATGCCCCCGGCAACGACGATGTCCGGCTGGCCGGATTGGTCTCTTGCCTCTACTGCCAGTTCGACACCTCTGTGGTTGAGGGCTTCAAAATCGTTTTCAACCCCGGCATCGCGCAGAGCGTGCCGGGAGGTGGCGAAAGTGTTGCTGATAATGACTTGAGCACCCGCATCGATATAGTCCTGATGAACCTGTCGCACGATATCGGGGTGGCTCAACGCGCCGCCGCCGTTCCATGCGTTCTCAAGCTGGGGTACGCCGCGGCGTTCGATCTCGGTACCGGTGGCTCCGTCAATCAGGATCAGTTCGCCAGCGCCGATGCGTTTTGTGAGTTCTGTATAAGGGTCACTCATCAGCGCGGTGCTCCACAATCGCTCTATGTTTATCGTGCAGAAAACCCTGATCGGGGAAGGGCGATAGTCTATCGGATCGAGGTCGGTCTTTGTCCAATGATGACGCGTGCCCTAAGGATCGGGGCGAGTCTCACATCAGCCGTACTGTCAGAACAATGACCAGTTGGGCTGTGGTCGCACTGTCGGTTGCAGGGCTTGCAAAGATGCCGCGCTACGATATGATTTCGCGGCCAAAAAACCTCTTGTAGAGCACAAGCCATGTCCATGCCTTACCTGACACCCTCGATCCGCATACGAAAAACACCGTTCTCCAGTCGTGTTAACGCGGCAGGTGTTAAGGCATATACGGTGTATAACCATATGCTGCTCGCATCCTATTTCACCACCCCGGAAGAGGACTACCGGCACCTGAAGTCCGCGGTTCAGGTCTGGGATGTGTCCTGTGAGCGGCAGGTCGAGATTGCGGGGCCGGATGCGCTGCGTCTTGTGCAGATGACGACGCCGCGTGATATGTCCCGTATGCAGGACGACCAGTGTTGTTACGTGCCGATGGTGGATGCATCGGGCCGGATGATGAACGACCCGGTGGCGATACGACTGCATCAAAACCGCTTCTGGCTGTCGCTGGCCGATTCCGACATGCTGCTGTACTGCAAGGGTCTTGCGGGGGCAGCCGGTCTTGATGTCGAGGTGTTCGAGCCCGATGTTTCTCCACTTGCGATCCAGGGCCCCAGAGCCGATGAACTGGTGAGCCGGGTATTTGGTGACGATATCGTCAGTACGCGCTTTTTCAGGCACAAGACGATCAACTTTCAGGGACAGGACATGATCATCGCCCGCTCGGGCTGGTCCCACCAGGGCGGTTTTGAGCTGTATCTTGACGGCAGTCAGTACGGCGAACCCCTCTGGGATACCCTGTTTGCTGCCGGAGAGGATCTGGACGTGCGTGCCGGGTGTCCGAATCTGATTGAGCGGATCGAGGCGGGCCTTCTGTCTTTTGGTAGCGACATCACGCCGGAACATACCCCTTTTGAGGCAGGCCTTGGCAAATACTGCAACCTCGATACGGTGGATGGCTTTCTCGGACATGCAGCCCTGTCAAAGTTGAGCACCCCTTCAAGGCAGATTCGCGCACTGGAGATGGACGGCCCCGCGGTTCCTGCGATCTACGATCCCTGGCCGCTGCAGGACAGCGAAGGTAATGTGGTGGGACACGTTTCGTCCTCAACCTGGTCACCTGACTACGACACCAACGTGACCATCGCCATGGTCGATCGCTCACATTGGGACGCGGGGACGGTACTGACGGCCAAGGTTCCTGACACTGACCGCAATGCGACGATCCGCGCCGGGTTCTGGATTTAGGATAAATCTCTTAGCCGTCGTAGCCTGACAAGTTTCAGCGGGTCCTGAAGAGCATGATTATGCTGGCGCGGACTTTGTGCTGCGGTTGCTGGATCGCTTTTTGCCTTGATATCCCGTAGATTCGGTTTTTCTCTTTCATCAATGTGTTATTGAGCATGGGTCTACATCAGGAACTGTCCGGTTTGCTTGTGGTCTCCATGGAGCAGGCTGTCGCCGCGCCATACTGTGGACTCATGCTGGCAGACGCCGGGGCCCGCGTGATCAAGGTGGAGCGCAAGGAGGGAGACTTTGCGCGGGGATATGATCGTGGCGCCAATGGCAACAGTGTTTTCTTCTCCTGGCTGAATCGGGGCAAGGAGTCGGTCGCTATCGACCTCAATGCGGACGATGATGAAACACTGCTGCGATCAATGCTGAAAAAGGCCGATGTCTTCCTGCACAATATTGCCCCCGGCGCATTGGCAAGACGCGGCTTTGGTGGCGATGCGTTGCGCGAACATAATCCGGGACTCATTACCTGTGAGATCAACGGTTACGGTTCTTCAGGTCCTTCTGCCCGGAAAAAAGCCTATGATTTTCTTGTCCAGGCCGAAAGCGGTATCTGTGCGATCAACGGCACGCGCGAGCAGCCCGCACGTGTCGGCATCTCCATCTGCGATATTGCCTCGGGGCAGACGGCGTTCTCTTCGATTCTGCGGGCGCTGATCCAGCGCGGGCGCACCGGGACCGGGATCGATATTTCCATCGCCATGTTTGATGTGATGGCAGACTTTATGAACTTCCCACTGCTGGCCCATCGTTACCTGGGCGGGGCGCCTGAACGCATGGGCCTGACCCATGCCTTGATTGCGCCTTATGGTGCCTACCGGGTGAAAGGTGATGGACAGATCCTGATTGCGATACAGAGTGATCGCGAATGGTGCATTTTCTGTGATGCCGTACTGGGCCAGCCTGAGTTGGGGCAGGACGGACGTTTTGTGAATAACACTGAGCGTGTTAGGAACCGGGATGTGATGGACGAGATCATCAATGCGGTGTTCGGCCGTTACGACATTGATGAAATCACACAATTGCTGGATAACGCGCAGATCGCGAATGGTCGCCTCAGCAGCGTCGAGGATCTGTCCGGCCACGCACTCATCCGCAACCAGGTGGCGGACTTCGATGGCGTCGAGGTGAACTTGGCTGACCTGCCGGTCGTGACCGACGGTGCCCGGCCAACGGTGGTCCCGGTGCTGGATCAGCACGGCCCGTCAATTCGCAAGGAATTCTCCGGTTAACATTAGCGTCGCCACGGCCAACCATCCATGAGCATCAAACCGCCTACTTACGAACTCGACCACCCTGAGATCCGTGAGAGCGTCTCCCGCTTGTGCGAGGATTTCCCGGGGGAGTATTGGCGTAAATGTGATCGCGAGCAGGCTTATCCCGGGGAGTTTGTCCGGGCATTGACGGACGCCGGTTTTCTGGGTGCACTGATCCCCGAGTCCTATGAAGGTTCGGGTCTGCCGCTCTCAGCGGGAGCGGCGATTCTCGAGGAAATTCACCGCTCGGGCAGCAATGCGGGCGCGTGTCACGCGCAGATGTACACCATGGGCACACTGTTGCGCCATGGTTCTGAAGCCCAGAAGGAAAAATATCTGCCGGCCATTGCTCGAGGTGAACTGCGCCTTCAGGCCTTTGGTGTGACCGAGCCGACCAGTGGTACTGATACCACGGCGCTTCGCACTACGGCGGAGCGCATCGATGATCATTACATCGTGAATGGCCAGAAGATCTGGACCTCTCGCGCCGAGCACTCGGACCTCATGATTCTGTTGTGCCGCACCACACCCCGGGACAAGGTTCAGAAAAAAACTGACGGACTGTCGGTGCTGCTGGTGGATATGCGCGAGGCAGGTGACAAGACGCTGACCATCCGGCCAATTCGCACGATGATGAATCACGCGACCACCGAAATCTTTTTTGATGATATGCCGGTTTCGGTAGAAAACCTGATCGGAGAAGAAGGAAAGGGGTTTCGCTACATCTTATCCGGCATGAATGCGGAGCGGATTCTCATCGCCGCCGAATGTGTCGGCGACGCGAAATGGTTTATCCAGAAGGCTACAATCTATGCGGCAGAGCGCTCGGTATTTGGGCGGCCGATTGGCCAGAATCAGGGGGTACAGTTCCCGATTGCAAGGGCCTATGCCCAGATGCGTTCAGCGGAGCTCGTGCTGCGTGAAGCGATTCGACTTTATGATGCAGGTGAAAACCCGGGCGAGGAAGCGAACCTTGCCAAGATGCTTTGTGCCGAGGCATCCTGGGCTGCCGCCGAGATGTGCGTGCAGACCCACGGGGGTTTTGGCTTTGCCGAAGAATACGATGTTGAGCGAAAGTTCCGAGAGGCGCGGCTGTACCAGGTGGCGCCGATTTCGACCAATCTCATCTTGAGTTACCTCGGCGAGCATGTCCTGGGCTTGCCCCGTTCGTATTGATACCGCCTAGGAGATGACACGGTGAACCAAAAAAACCAAAACTCGCTCCAGCCCCGAAGAAGCTTTATTTTCGCTCCGGGCCTGAGGCCTGAGTTGTATCCCAAGGCGTTGGCAAGCGGTGCAGACATCGTGTGTGTCGAACTTGAGGACGGGATCGCGCCGCACGATAAAGATGAAGCCCGGGAAAAGACCATGGTGCTCTTTGCCGAGCCCCAGGCCGACGACGGTGTGGAGCGCATCGTCCGTATCAACTGTCTGCGCTCGGCGGTAGGACTGGATGATGTTCAGGCGATCCTCGCGACGGACATGCCGCCGCCGGCACTGATGTTGCCTAAGGTGATCTCGCCGGATGAAGTGGTCTGGCTCGATGACCTACTGACGGAACGCGGTCATGATACGCGCCTGCACATCATCATCGAGATGAATGCGGGCCTTGAAGCGGTTTTTGATATTGCCCGGGCCAGCCCCCGTATCGATGCCTTGTTTTTCGGTGGTGTGGACATGGCGGCAGACTTACGATGCAAAAATGCCTGGGAACCACTACTCTACGCACGTTCGCGGGTGGTGCACGCGGCCGCCAGCATCGGTGTCGATGCGGTGGATGTGCCATATCTGGATCTTGAAGACCTGGAAGGTATGAAAGTTGCGGCCCGGCAGGCCAGAGATCTCGGTTTCAGTGGCAAGGGCGCCATTCACCCCAAACAGATCGCGGACCTCAATGCGGTATTCACGCCGTCCGCTAAGGAGGTTGCCCGGGCGCGGAAGGTTCTCGCGGCCTTTGAGGAAGCAAACACCGGCCTGGTCGTGGTAGATGGAAAACTGATTGAAAAGCCCGTGATTCGCGAGATGCATCGGATTCTCTCAATTGCTGATAGAGGCTGATTGGTGAGAAGCCAAAGCGGGGTTAAAATGGGTGCAAGACGCCAGAGTCGGGGGTTATCCTCTTGAAAATCATATTCACAATGGCGGGAATCATGTTCCCGATTTCAGCGTTTGCTTATCTCGATCCCGGTACAGGAAGTATCATTCTGCAGGGATTGATCGCCGCGCTCGCCGCCACAGCGGTCGTGATGAGAGCCTACTGGTACAAAATCAAAGGCTTTTTCGGCAAGTCCGAGTCAAAGAGCCTCACTGAGGAAGAGGGTTTCGATACCGACGAAGAATCAGATTCCAAGTCCTAAGCGGGCGCAGGTTTCGATATGATTCTAGGATTGGTGGCCACCGAAAGTTTCCTGTAGGGCCTAAGTGGAGTCCATAACTTCTTCTTTTCGCGATCCTTGCGGCTTCATCTTTAAGCACGAAAACTTTATTTATCGACAGGTAAATAGAGCGGGTGCCGGTGATTTTGATCGTTTCATCGATTCGGGGCTATACCAGGCATTAGTCGACAAGCGGTATCTCCTCCAACACGAGGACGTTACCGATACTGACATCCCGAGGACGGACATCTGTCATCGCATCTTGCGTCCGACACAACTCAAGTACATTTCCTATCCGTATGAGTGGTGTTTCAGCCAACTCCAGGACGCCGCCATGCTCACGCTACGGGTTCAAACGATCGCCCTGAAGTTTGGATTCAGTCTTAAGGATGCGTCCGCCTACAACGTACAGTTTGCAGATGGCAAGCCCGTGTTCATTGATACGCTGTCTTTTGCTTCTTACCATGAAGGTCAGCCGTGGGTTGCGTATCGTCAGTTCTGCCAGCACTTTTTTGCACCGTTGGCCTTGATGGCGCACGTTGACATCAACCTGGGAAAGTTGTTGGTCACGAATATTGACGGGATACCGCTCGATCTTGCCAGTAAGTTATTGCCACAACGCACGCGTTTGAGCATGGGACTTCAAACCCATGTTCATCTGCACGCAAAGCTTCAGTCGAGTTATTCGGATATCGCGTCGGAAACCTCTAACCGCAAGAAATCCAAAGCCAGCGCCAGTTTAAGAAAGATCTCCAAACGTGGGCTTCAAGGCATCGTTGAGAGTCTCGCCACTGCCGTAAGAAAGTTGAAGTTGGCAGTGTCCGACACACAATGGGCTAACTACTATAACGAGACCAACTACACAGATGACGCGACGGCCTCAAAGCAGGGCCTCGTCGTGAAATTCCTCGCGGAAATTGAAGATCCCTTAGATGTCATCCATGATCTTGGCTCCAACACGGGCGAATTCAGCCGAATTGCCTCTGAGTACGCGGAACTCGTTGTCTCGCAGGATATTGATCCGGTCGCAGTTGAGAAAAATTATCTTCAAGTCAGGTCGGGGAGTTGTGCGTCGAACATCCTGCCGTTACTTCAAGACCTGGGCGCTCCGGCTCCAGCGATAGGTTGGGCGAATGCGGAAAGAGATTCGCTGATCCAGCGTGCGCAATGTGACGTGATTATGGCCTTGGCGCTGGTCCACCATCTTGCGATCGGGAATAACGTGCCGCTTGAGCAGATCGCGTCGTTTTTCTCTCAGATTGGGAAACGACTGATCATTGAATTTGTGCCAAAGACCGACTCGCAGGTCATCCGAATGCTGACCACGCGGGAGGATATCTTCAAAGATTACGATCAGGCGGGATTTGAGTCGGCATTTAGCGAATACTTCACAGTGGAAAGACGGGAATCCATTGCCGGTAGCGAACGCCACCTTTACCTGATGAAACGAAATGTCCAGCGCGAGCCAGAGCCGTCTTTGGAGCTCCACGCTTGATAGGGAAATAGACAATGAATCGTTTTGGGCCATTTCTTGTGTGGAGCGCTTTTGCGGCTTTCCTACTTCCGCTGGCGTTCTTCGCTGAAACGTTTCTGTTGCTCACAGAGCAGGTCAAAGCAGAACCCATCCGATTTATTCCCATTTATTGGATTCTCATCTGCGGGGTGCCGATTTTCATTTGTGCCCTTATTGCGTTTCGATTGCACTCGATTCTGGGAAATATGTTTTTAGCGGGAAGCATTACGTTCTCACTGGTGTTTCTCAAGCTTGAGTATCTTGAGCTCTATTTCGGCTTATCAAGGCCAGTTCGTCTTGGTTGTCTGTTACTGATTTTTTCACTACTGCTTATCTTTTTTCTACGCTGGAATGGGTCTAAAAAGTATCCGTCTCTAATATTAACTTTGGCGGTAGGACTGCTTTTTGTGGCGGCGCCATATTCGGCGATAAAGTTTGGCGAGAAGCGGGGAGGTAACGAGAATCTTCAGGAACTCACTGAACGAATTCCGGAGTTAAAAAATATCAGCTTTAACAAGAGGCCCAACTTCTATGTGCTCATGTACGACTCACTTCTTCCGGGGCCGGTAGCAGATGTATTTTTTGGCCAGGGTAGTGCGACTTATCACCCTTTTCTTCAAAAACACTTTTACATTCCGGAGGGCGTGACATTACAAGATGATGCGCCTACCAAGCCGTCTATGTATCGGTTGTTTTGGCTCGATATGGCGGAGGCGACTCTTGAGGACGATTATTTCCGGGGCAGGAAACCCAGTCCGTTAATCAGCATCTTTCGCTCTAACGGGTACCACATCACAACGGGGTTTCACGGGCGGGAATGGGGGGGTGTGTTGGGGCCCTATGTTGATAAGTACCTGACCCAAATGCGCCCACCGTTAAGCAGGTCTTCACTATGCCTGGATCAGGGCGATGGACTTCGAGGCAGGCTCGTGGGTTTGGGGGTTTGTACTGTGCTGGGCACCTACCGGGAGATGCCCTCCTTTGCAGAAATCTTTGGTGAGTGGTGGGATAGTGACAAAGGTGATACCGGACCGGATAGAAATGCGCTCGCCCAAATGTGGTATTCCGCTATGGAGGACCACATCCGGGAGTCTGCCGAGGCTTCGGGGCCGCATTTTTCGGTCATCTACACGTATAAACCGGTAGGGCATGCCGCACCGTGGCATAACCAGAATAATCCACGCCATTGGCAGAAATATCGAGGCCGATTCATAGCGCGTAGTGCGTTTGCTGTGGAAATCTTCGAAGAGATTCTGAGGATCATTTCCGAGTTGGATCCGGGCGCGATCCTGATCATAGCGGGAGATCATGGGACCATGATGGCGAGAAATTCTGAAGATAAAGGCTTCAGGCTTGTGGATAGGCACAGCGTAGCGATAGGGGTTTGGAAATCCAAGAGCCCTTGTGCGAAAAAGATTGGAACAGGCGGGTTTACGACGAATAAAAGTGGCTATCACACGATCCCTACGGTGGTGTTGTCACTCGTGGAGTGTTTATCTGACAACCCAACAATTCTGGATACCTTACCGCTCGTGCCGGCATTCTCTTCTGATGAAGTCGGTGATTCCTGGGAGATCTTTATGTCTAAGAATCTCAGTGATTCGATACTGGAGACTTTTAAGGATCCGTGAGTGCCGTCTTCAATGCAGCTGCACCGTCGCGCAATGCTTCAGTGGCTTTATCCAGCATACGGCTGTAGTGGATGAAACTGTGCAGTACACCCGGGTAGATCTTCAGGATGGCCGGGCGGCCAACTGTTTGCATCGCTTCGTGGAGGGCTATTGAGTCATCCCGTAATGGGTCACACTCCGCAGCACCGATGAAAGCCGTCGGCAGCAAACCGATATTGCCACTTAAGACCTTGAAGCGCGGATCGGTTCTCTCCCGATCACTGGTAAGGTAACTGGTCAGGTAGAACTCTCTTTCTTCAGGCGTAAACTCATACTCGGCATTACCGTATTGCTGCCAGGATTGCGATTCGGTTAACCCGTAGGCACCGTAGTAAAGCAGAAGGAACTGAATGAGGTTGGCGCTTTGCTGGTGACAAAGTTGGGTGACGGCGACTGCCATGTTGGCGCCTGCGGAATCGCCGCCGAGGCCAAGACGCGAAACGTCGAGTCCATGATCTGCTCCCTCCACCTGCAGCCAGTTGATTACCGCCAGTGCCTCGTTGATGGCGACGGGAAACTGATATTCCGGCGCGAGGGCGTAGTCCACGCCGACGACACGAGCCCCAGAGCACTCGGCCAGTAGGCGCATCACTCGGTCGTGGGTATCGAGATTTCCGACCACCCAGCCGCCGCCATGAAGATACAGAAGGGTTGGTCCGTTATCCGAGTTAAGCGGGTAATAGATTCGGACCGGCACATCCCGGACTGGACCCATGACGGAGAGCTCCGAGACATTGCCCATCTCGGGTTTGATTTCGTTCCACCAGGCCCGCTCCGCGTTGTAGGCTTTTCGAATCCCTTCCATCGGGAGCGCTGCGAGGTCATCTGTCGCGCTAGTAAGCGCCGCACGTTTTTTCAGGACCGCGATCATCTGGGGGTCAAGTTGCATGGGCTATCTCCTGTGATCTGAGAAATCCGCTGTACCTCCGGTGATGAACCCGCTCATGAGGCGTGGAACGCCTGCCACTGCTGATCAAAGCGCTCGAGATTCTCGCGGGTATATTCCACGAAGTCGAAGTCGATCTCGGAATGAATTTCGGAGACCATGCTCCACAGGCTTTCTCTCAGCAAGGATGCACACTTCATGGCCTCGAAGGCGCGCCGGGAGTCGGACGAAACCGTACAACCGAAATAACGTTCCAGCAGCCAGTCTTCCTGATCAGGGGAAAGCCCGTTGTTTGATGCCAGATTGGCCAGATCAAAAAACGGGCTGTTGTAGCCGGCGTAATCCCAGTCAATCAGCCACAGCCGTTTGCCATCATCGATGAAGTTGGCGGCCAGAAGGTCGTTGTGCCCGTAGACGAGATCCACGGATCCCACGGTCTTTTCAAGTGTGCAACTTTTATCCCTGAGTGCGGGCAGCAGGTCACGCATCCGGCTGCCGTCATCTTCGAGTGTCGCCAGGTAGTCGCGTATGACATGGAACACCCAGAAGATGAGTGCCGGTCCCCGGACATGCTGGGTCAGTTCGCGGTGACAGGTGTGCAGTATCGGGATGATCTGCTGCAGATAGGCATCCTGCCTGATGTCCTCTTCAGCAAGCGTTTTTCCCTCAATGAAATCAAGAACCAGAATACCGGGTACATGATGCACAACGGTCGGTGAAAGACCGACTTCTGCAGCAGCATGGCTTGCCTGCAACTCGTTGAAGCGCATGACACCATGCAGGGGAATATCCTCTCCCATACGGACAAAAAATTTACGCCCGTCGTCGATCACCACGAAATTGCGGTTGGTGATACCTCCGCCGATCGGCTCAAGGGTGACAGAACCTTTCCAGCAGTCTAATTGACCGATTTGATGTTCAGGGCTTGCACTCATAGATGTTGACGCTCAGTGTTTTTAGGTTCGGGCATAAATTCCCCGACGATCATGTTACTGTGTTCGGTAGAACGTTGCAGATGATATCTGAGAATACCTTGAGTGCGGCCTCTCTTGGAAAGGTGGTCCGATGCACGAGGCGCACCTCACGAAAGGCATCAGGAATACTCACCTCCCGCAGGATGACCCTGTCGGTAGCAAGACGTCCACCGTGTACCGAAAGGGCCGGTACCAGAGTGACCCCCAGACCCATGCCTACAAGCTGCACGAGTGTCTCGAGGCTGGAGGCATTCAGTCTCGGTATCGGATTGCTGGCATCCCGGCTATCGATCTTGCATGCGCTGATGATCTGCTCTGACAGGCAGTGCTCTTGCGACAACAGTAGGACTTTCTCATCCTTAAGATCACAAAGCGATACCTCGTCTTTGTTATAGAAGTGATGGTCCCGCGGGTGGGCCAGCCAGAATGGCTCTTTGAACAGTCGAATTTCGTCCAGATCCTCTCCGGGCGGAGAGGTGGCAAGCAAAGCGCCGTCCAGTTGATGTTCGCGAAGCTTCACGATCAGCTGATCTGTGGTGGCCTCGGTGAGTTCGAGCAAGAGCTCCGGGTGCTGATGCTGAAGTTCCAGCATGAAGAGCGGCACCAGATAAGGGCTCAGTGTGTGGATTGCACCGATCCGGAGCGGGCCCACCAATGGATCGTTCTGGGCGTTTCCTAGGCTGCGAATCACTTCGGCCTGCTCAAGTATCTGCCGGGCGTGACCGATGATCTTCTGCCCAATCGGGGTTACGTGTACGCTGCGATTGGTCCGCTCAAAGAGGATGGCACCGAGTTCCTGTTCGAGCTTGTGAATCTGTCCTGAAAGTGTGGGCTGACTGACAAAACACCGCTGGGCAGCCTGCCCGAAGTGCAGGGTTTCGCTCACGGTGACGAGGTATTCAAGGTCGCGAATGTTCATTCTCAGTAATAGGATATACCGATCAAAGCAATAATAATAAACGATTATACGTATTGTAGATCTGACCTTAAAGTAAGCTCACAGTGCTTCGACCAACGTTGTTGCATAGTCCATTAAAACTGAAGGAGAAACCTGATGGCTCTTAAAGATTCTAAGACTGAACAAAACCTCAAGGACGCTTTTGCCGGCGAGTCGCAGGCAAACCGTCGCTATCTCTATTTCGCCGCCAAGGCCGACGTGGAAGGGTATAACGACGTCGCCGCCGTGTTCCGTTCGACTGCCGAAGGCGAAACCGGGCACGCACACGGGCATCTGGAATACCTCGAGGAAACGGGTGATCCGGCAACGGGTTTGCCAATCGGCGGAACCGGCGACAATCTCAAGGCTGCGGTCGCGGGGGAAACG
>Ga0315336_1001982_pt1 | contig 34579 bp, 44 predicted proteins | sample ASW5metaG_FD_204512 | JGI IMG/M metagenome (GOLD analysis project Ga0315336, IMG submission 204512) | Ammonia-oxidizing marine archaeal communities from Monterey Bay, California, United States - ASW #5 | ecosystem: Environmental > Aquatic > Marine > Intertidal zone | place: USA: California...
CGCGCAGTATCTTTCGCACCAACTCGTCGGGGACCGGGTCGGGCTTGAGCCGGCGCATGGCGCGAGTGGTTCTCTGAATCTCAAAAAGGTCGGTATCTTCGGGCATTTTGCCTCCTTAGTAAGCCAAATCATGGGATATTCCTACGTGTTTCACCGGCGAGAACCGGTGTCCGGAGATTCGATGTTTGGTAGCGGTGCATCAATCCCTGCCTTCGCCGGAATGACGAAAGGCAGGCTGAAGCGTCACCGGAGTATATTATCATGTTGCGGCCTTCCGGACGCTCCTGTATAGTCCCAGCGACTAACCAGATGCCATGGACGGTTGAATCCTGATGTCTGAACTGGAACAACTGCAAGAGACGATAATAGCTTGCACCAAGTGTCCTAGGCTGGTGCCCTACCTGGCAGAGGTCGCTAGGACCAAGCGGCGTATGTACATGGATTGGGATTATTGGGGCAAACCCCTCCCCGGCTACGGCGACTCTCAAGCCCGGATGCTCGTCATGGGCCTTGCACCGGCGGCCCACGGCGGTAACCGGACGGGAAGGATGTTTACCGGGGACCGCAGTGGCGATTGGGTTTTCGGCACCTTGCACAAGTACGGGTTCTCCAGTTCCCCGGACTCCAAGCATCGTGACGACGGGCTGACTCTACACGACGCTTACATAACCAATGCCCTGCGCTGTGCCCCTCCAGGCAACAAGCCGCTACGGGAAGAGAAGCTGGAATGCTTGCCTTATCTGGTACGGGAACTGGAATTGATGGAAACAGTCCAGGTGGTGGTCGCGTTGGGGAAAATTGCCTTCGATACCTATCTGACGACCTTCGCTCCCCGGGGATTTAACCTGCCCAAACCTCTCCCCACGTTTGGCCACCTGGTTACCTACCCCCTGGACGGTGGAGTGATTCTTGTTGGCTCTTACCACCCCAGCCAGCAAAACACCCAGACCGGGCGCTTGACCCATGAGATGTTCGACGCCGTGTTCGCCAAGGCCAAAGAGTTGTTGAACTGAGCGATACGCTGCAGGCAATGTTACACATGTTCATGTGTAGTAGGTCACAACCACCCGTCTGAACACTCCGTTCGCCCGGAGTTTGTCGAAGGGCCCTCTCTGAAGAATGGTTCGACAGGCTCACCAGGAACGGAGGTGGGTAACGCCTACCAGAAATCGCTGCGTTTAAGCGTCCGATACCTGGTTATTAAGTTACTCCAACGGTATGGTCGCGGAAATCCTCGGTTCATCCCCCACCGACCTAGTGGTGTGTCCCTGACCGGTTAGGTCCTCAACCAGAGTGACGTGTCCCGGACCGAACCGGTGGACCGAACCGTCGCCGAGCCCCAGCTCAACCTCTCCGCCGATGGTGATGACGTACTGTCGCCGGGGGCCGTTGTGCCAATCGCTGAAATACCCGGCAGGACTGGACCGGAAAGAGATCCCAGCGGTCTTAGTAATCTCACCAAGTTCAGGATGGGATTCCAGTGGCAATTCCTCAAGATGGGACTGCCCATCGTCGCCGGTATAAAGCCTCCATATAGCCATTGCCATGCCTCCACCTTTGATGTGCTTCGGATAGTTCGACCAGATTAACGGTTAGCCGGAGCGTGCGCAACTCTGAGTTGCGGCCAAGATTTGTCCGGTTCTGGTAGTATGGCTAGGACCTGATGAAACGAAGAAAAGTACCGGCGGATGCCGATGTACTGACCTAAACCTGAGACAGAATTCTGGAGGATCGGCTATGGAGATTGGAATCGGACTTGATTGGAGCCTGAATCTCACGTGGGACCAACAGGCGAAGTTGGCTCGAGAGGCGGCCAGCCTTGGCTATACCAGCATCTGGACTCCGGAGAGCACGGGTACAGACGCCTTCCACCTTTGCGCCCAGCGTTGGTCCGCCAGCCGCGATGTGACGCCTGAGGGTTTGGACACCGGCATCGCCGTGTCTCCGGTCATGTACCGTAGCCCGGTCGCCTTTGCTATGAGTGGCGGGACGGTGAGCCAGATAACCGGAGGCCGATTCCACATGGGTATCGGGACCGGCGGCGTTTACCGTCCCAGATCGCGCCGGACCATGGGTATGCCAAAATTATCGGCACTAGCCATGATGCGGGACTACATGAATACGGTCAGAGGTTTGGTGGCCGGTGAACAGGTTCAATACGAAGGAGATGTTGTTACTCTCCGAGGCGTTAAATTAGACATCACCCCCCCTCCTAAAACACCTGTTTATTTGGGTGCACTGGGTCCTGAGATGCTCCGTCTATCCGGAGAAGTGGCCGACGGCGCATGCCTCAACTGGTGCAATCCGGAACAGATCGCTTGGAGCCGGGAGCGGATTAACGAAGGGGCAGCCAAGGCTGGCCGGGACCCTTCCGGGATTAAGATGGTGGAATATATCCGGGTTTGCGTTGACGACGACGTAGATATGGCCAAGCGGGCCTACGCCCATTCTACGATGGGTTACGCGCTGGGACAGGAAGTCCCCACCACCAAAGAACGGAGCCTGGGCTACCGCGGCCACTTCGAACGCATGGGCTATACCGAGGAGTTGGCTGAGTTGGACCGGATGCGCACCGCCGGTTCGTCCCATGACGACGTGGCCGACGCTTTCTCTAGCGACCTGCTCCTGAACGTCGGCTACTACGGTCAAGCCGAAGGCGCCGCCGCCGCCTTCGGCAAGTTATCCAAGGGTCTGGATGTCGCCATTGTTCGGGTAGTAGCCGCACGACCCACCCTGGAATCCACACTAACAGTCATGCGCGCTTGCGCACCCAACCTAGTGATAGAGGCGTCCGGCTAGGTCTGCCACGAATAGACAGAGGTACGGAGACGAAAAAATAATTTCCTCTCCGTGGTCTCCGTGCCTTTGTCGCAATTCCGCCGTCGTGACTTCCCGTGCCTCTCCATGCTACGATTGCCCAGATTCGAGGCTATATGGATGAGGGTGACGCATGGCGGTCCGGACTGGAAAACAATTCCTGGGAGGCATCCGCGACGGGCGGGAAATCTGGCTAGAAGGGGAACGGGTCGACGACGTTACCATCCATCCAAAACTGACCCGCATGGCCAATACTTTGGCCTCGATATATGATATTCAGGTCTCCCCGGAACATCACGATGTGATGACCTTCAAGTCTCCCTCTTCCGGCGAACCGGTTGCCCGCTCGTTCATGATTCCTGAAACCCAGGAAGATTTATTGGAGCGCCGGAAGGCCTTGGAAGTGGTGGCCCACTGGTCCCACGGCATGCTGGGGCGGACCCCCGACTACGTGAACATCCAGCTAACCGCCATGCGCCAAGCGGCTCATGTTTACGGACAGAAGGATAAGCGCTTCTCGGACAACATTATTCGGTACTATGAATACGTCCGGGAAAATGACCTGTGCCTCACCCACACATTCGGGCATCCTCAGGTCAACCGGGCGGTTCCAATCAGCGACTTACCTGACCCCTATGTGGCTTTAGGAGCAGTAGATACCACCAACGAAGGAATCATCGTCCGGGGCGCAAAACTCCTGGCGACCTTGGCGCCCTTCTCCGACGAGATTTTCTCTCCTGTCTATAGGCCTCTGCGCCCGGATGCTGAAGAGGACAAGAAGTACTGCATCGGATTCGCCATCCCGGTCAACACCCCCGGCCTCAAGTTCATCTGCCGCCAATCTTACGACCGTGGCGACTCCTTATACGACTACCCGTTGTCCGGGCAGTACGACGAGATGGACGCCCTGGCCGTCTTCGACGATGTGCTGATTCCTTGGGACCGGGTGTTCGCATATGAAGACATAGAATTGGCCAACCACACCCTGCAGGAAGTGGCCATGTGGCGTCACTACATGCAGCAAGTGGCCGTTAAGAGTATCGCCAAACTGGAGTTCATTCTAGGTATAACCCATGGTATCGCCGAGGGTATCGGCATCACCGGGTTCGGTCACGTACAGGAGAAAATCTCTGAGATTATCGACACTCTGGAGACGGTGCGGTCATATATGAGGGCGGCGGAAGCGGACGCCGGGCCGTTCTTGGGCGAGGGCGTCTGGCCGGCCCCGGAACCCTGGATCGCGATGAGAAATTGGTACCCCGACGCTTATTCCCGGATCGTGTGGATTATAGAGCAACTGGCTGCGGGTGGATTGATGCTGACGCCATCGAATCAAGACCTGAACGGTCCCATGGCCGAGACTATCGCCAAGTATTATCAAGGCGCCACCGCCGATGCGCCGGAACGCATCAAGCTGTTCCGGCTGGCCTGGGACTTGGTGGGCACCCAATTCGGTTCTCGGCAGACTCTCTACGAAAGGTTTTTTAACGGCGACGTCGTTAGGTTGCGACAACGCAGGTTTGAAACCTACGATTACTCGAAGGCCAAAGAGGCGTTGCGCTCATTTATGGACCGGCCCACCGGCTAGTAACCCACGACCGGAACTGAAGCCGGCATACAAGGCGAAGTGGCTCAACCGTCTCACCGACAGAATCCCGATTCATCTATGTCGAACTTATACGGCAGTTGCCACCTTATACGGCGCGGTAACGCTCTGGATGAACCGGGATACTTCAAAGTTGAAGATATCAGGCTTCTCAAAATAGACGGAATGACCCGCTTCCGGCACTCTGGTCAACCGCGCCCCTGGAATGGTCTTGGTTGCCGCCTCAAGGACCGCCGGAGGGGCAATCTGATCTTCCTCACCAACTATGAACAAAGTCGGCACTTGCAAGCTGGCAAGCTGGGCGGGTGTAGGGCCCTGCTGCGGAACACCGGCCGGTTCAGAGCGCGGCGGGTTGGACTGGGATATCTGCAGGTATAGATTAGCTAAAGCAGGGTTTCGTTGGACGAATCCTTGGGAGACTGCCCGGTGCCCGATGGAAATGTTGGACGGATTGGTGTCCCGCAACTGTCTCTGTAGCTCTTCAACCTCGGGCACCGCCATCCCGCCTACGGTATCGGCCATCACTAGGCTCTTGGTCCGCTGGGGATAGGCCACGGCGAATCCCAGCATCGTGCGGCCACCCATGGACTGGGCGACCAAGTTGGCCGAGTCTATCTCTAGATGATCCAACAGCCCTACTAAATCTTCAACAAACGCTCTGGCTCCGGGCCCCCCTGGAACATCGGAAGAGTGGCCGAAGCCCCTTTGATCGATGGTTATGCATTGATAATTCTGTGAAAAGAAGGGAATCTGTTGCCACCAGCTGAGCAGGTTGCCACCCGCGCCATGGGCAAAAACTATGGTCTCACCCTCGCCGAAACTCTGGTAGTGAACATCGATTCCGTTTATCTTTGCTGACGACAATTTTCACCTCGCCCCGCGTGTCTAGGCATGCGTATGTACGTGTTTGTGGATTGTACCATGGACGCTGGTTTACATATAAAACTACTAACCTTCGCCCGGATTAGTCGCCTTGAATTGCGTTTCCGGGCTTGGTAGGCTAGACTCGGAATAAGACTGGGTAGCCCGTATGGAAGGGGACACCAATGCATATGGTCAAGTTGATATATGGCGACCTAATCGGGAAGCGGGGTGTCTTGCGGGTCGGAGCTTCTGCCATCATATTTGACCAATCGAGGGTGAAAGTTCTCCTTACCAAGCGTATCGACAATGGACGTTGATGCATACCCGGCGGCGGGTTGGACCCCGGAGAAAGCGTAGAAGAAGCCTGCGTTAGATAGGTCTACGAGGAAACGGGACTTTACGTCGATACCACCCGCTTGGTGGGCGTATATACGACCTCGGTATGGTCGTTGAATACGTCGACGGAAACGTTTTCCAACCGGTGGCTATCAGCTGCGAGGCAGTGGTAACCGGTGGGGAGATGGGGTTGAGCGACGAGACCACCGATGTCGGTTATTTCTCGGTGGAAGAGATGGAAAAACTGGACTTGATGGAGAATGACGTAGAGCGTATTCAGGACGCCATGAAGAAGTTGGAAACTTCTTTGGTTAAATAGATCTTTGGAAAGGCTAGAGGCAGCATCCCTTGGTTGACTTAACACCCGAAGCCGCTACAGATATATGCATGAATCAGTGCCGGGCAATGTGCTGCCGCGGCCCCCTAATCCTCAGGCTAAGCGGGGATGAATCTTCCCGGTTCGAAGAGCAGGCTATGGCATTAGGTCTGAATGTAAAGGTAGACGCGGCACCGGGTGGCGGTGGTTGGGTCAAGTATGCCGAACATACGGGGGAGCGCTGCCCCATGCTGGAAGACACTACCTCAGCCTGCCGAATATACCAGGACCGGCCCCAACGCTGCCGAATCTTCCCCGAAAGACCCATTCCAGGTTGCGCGATATCCGGATGGGAAGAGCCCACCACCGATTAGCTGCGTCGCGTGGACCACGTCTATTTCATTCCGAGGACAGCAGCGTCGAGGAATCTGGGGTGGGACTGTCCCCAGGTCATAAGATTCCTCTCCTTCCACAGAAGAATCGGAATGACAGTCTATCTTCTGCCCTTGATACCTAGGACGAGTCTCTAGAATATAGTCCATAGATCTGGGACATAGCAGAGCTGAGGATTGGTTTGCGAGGTAAGGTCCAAAGGTGAGGACATCGAATGTGGTTGGTGGAGCTAATTCAGGAGGCCGCCAGCCCAGCCGTTACTTGGTAGGCGGCTCCAAAATGGCCCGCTCTAGGCCATCGCCGATATGGGCTTGGATAATGTCCAGCGCGGGAAAATCCCACTCGGACACAAAGGTTATCGCCGTACCGTGGCGTCCCATCCGTGCGGTCCTGCCTATCCTATGAACGTACTCTTCCAGATTCCCCGGCATGTCGTAGTTGATAACGTGGGACACTGCCGGAATGTCCAGACCCCGGGCGGCGACGTTGGTAGCCACCAGAACGCGGAGGTCGCCCGAGCGGAAACGGCCCATAACCCGGTCCCGATGGGCCTGAGTCATGTCGCCGTGAATGGCTTGAACGTCGTGCTCGCGCTTCTGCAAATGTGACACCAGCATGTCTACTCCGACCTTGGTCCTCCGGAACACTAATGCCTGCGTTATAACTCCGGACTGGCGAAGCAGTTCTTCCAGGGCAGTAGGACGATCCCGATCGGCTACTTCATAGTAGCGCTGAGTCACTCCCTCTACTGGCTCTCCGTCTCCACCCACCTGGACCCAAGCTGGGTCCTTCAAATAGCGGCGGGCCAACCGGTGAATCGGTCCGGGCATCGTAGCGGAGAAGAGAAGGGTTTGCCGGTCCAGCGAGGTGCAACGGAGGATGTATTCAATGTCGTCGGCGAATCCTATATCCAGCATCTGGTCGGCCTCGTCTAAGACGACGGATTTCACCCGCCCGATGTCCAAGGTGCCCCGCTGCATATGGTCCATCAGCCGGCCGGGGGTAGCAACGATGATTTGGACGCCTAGTTGCAACGATTCCAACTGCCGGCCCATGGCCTGTCCGCCATAAATGGCTACTACCTTTACTCCGGTATGTTGCCCCAATTTCGAAAGTTCGACTTTAACTTGGACCGCAAGCTCTCTGGTGGGCACTAAGACCAGCGCTTGTGGGTCTCTTGCATTCTTGTCCACGTTCTCAAGTAGAGGAATGCTGTATGCCGCTGTCTTGCCGGTCCCGGTTTGGGCCTGACCAACCACGTCTCTTCCCGACTGGACCAGAGGGATAACCTCACTCTGAATGAGGGTCGGCTCGGTATATCCTATTCCTGCCAAGGCCCGGCCGATTTGACCGGAAACAGTAATAGTTCCGAAGAATAGAGGATCGGGTTGGGTTGGAGAAGAGTCGACACAGGGGCGAGACTTGGGAGGTGCCAGGTAGGGCGGCTTGTCTGACGCGGCTTTGGGTGATTGGGAAGGCGGAGACGACTTTGGAGCTGGTTGTCTGGAAGGACGTTCGGTGGTTAGAGCTGCCAGAAGACTGTTGGTGACCGGTGGTGACTGGGGTGGTGGTGATTTGGGGTCGTTTTCTTGGGGCTCGCTTTTATTGAATCCTGAGGTTAGTTTACGAAGTAATGTACCGAGAATTGGGGTTACCTCCGATGGTCAGGATAGGAATCCGGTATTTGACCAGCGGGCGCCGGTCCATGATATACCGCCTCATCCTTTGCGCTGTTCGCATTATCTAGGAAATAATAGCAATTCGGCGACAAATTGTAAAGATTGAGTGAAGCGCCGTGCCTATGGTGGCGGGATTTGATAGATGTGCGTACCAAGAACAACCAAGATGGTTCCAGTAATGGGTACAATCATGCCAGCATTTTCATCGAATCGTTCATGCGTGGCGTGCCTAGGACTGATCGTATCGGTTTATGACCCTGTTAATATGGTTGAACTTACAATGTACGCATTCTTCACTTAACACCGCTGGTCCGCCTTAAGGAAACTTTCATAGTGTTATAAGCGGTTTATGTCCGAAGACATCAACGACAAAGAGGACTAATTTGACTTCACCGCTGATGGTGAAACCCTGGGCTACATCTCTCTGGTTCAAGCCAGACTTTTGGCCATGTAGACTGCGCGAGAGCCGCCCGGTGAATACGGCGGGCGATTTCGCAATTCCTCCAGGGCTTTCGAGATTGCCGAACTATCCGAGGACGAAGACTACTACATCGTAACGTTAGAGATTCGGCCGCAAGGAGACTTTTCTAGGACTTCTGGGCAAGAGCAGTTCTTCATCAGCAAAAAAGAGGATGAAGTTGCCCACCACCAGGTTCGTATCCTGCCCAGGACCGAAGGCAGCGGTGGCCGAATGATTTCGATCTTCGCCGAAGTCACGGTCGCCATAGTAGCCATAGCGTCGGTCGTTGCCTTCGCCATAGTGGGCAATGGATCGGTGACCGAGTCGGCTAAGTCAACACCGACTCCTACATAGATCGTCGTGGTAGTTCCGCAACCGCCCGAGACGCCGACCTTGGTTCCGACGCAGATTCTTACACCGGAGGAGCCAACGCCCACTCCCTTGCCGACTTTGGTTCCGCTTTCGATGTACACCCCCTTCCCTACAGCTACTGCCCGGCCTACGTTTACCCCCTTCCCAACTTCATTGGAATTGTCAACATTTACGCCCTTCCCGACTCTGACGACGTTGCCGACGTATATGCCCTTGCCCACGGGCACTCCGAGACCTACTTTCTCGCCACAGCCAACTTGTTATCTGTTCCCCACATCCACCATGAATCCTACGGCCACTCGTGTTCTGCGAAGAATATTAGTCACAACAACACCGATAACCCGGTACAACCCAATTCCGATTCCCACGGCCACGCCGGCGGCCCTTACTCCTGAGAACTATCACGGCTATATCTCCTTGTTAGACGCTTATGTCTCGGATATCATGTTATTCGCATCGCGCTTCGAATTAAGACCTGAAAGCGAAAGGGTTTATGCGGATAAGTTAGATCAATCATCAGCCCGATATATCGCTTGGGAACTGCGCTTCAACTTCCCCAGTCCCAAAGCCCGTGGGGAATTCGTGATCGACGCGATCTACTACCGGGAAGACGGTAGCGAGTTCTCCCAGAATAGCGCCAAGAAGTATGTTGAACCGTGGTGGGACTCCGCTTTCCAAACCAGTGGATGGGGTTGGACCGATTTGGGATTATGGGAACGCGGCATCTTCCGCGTCGACCTGTCCGTTGAAGGAACCCTGTTCGCCATCGGTAAATTTAGGTTCGGTAGTACCCCAGTAGGGAACACTTCGGCCCGGTTTGGACGCCAACAGTCGATACTCTATCCCAGTGAAACTGGATTCTCGTTTCCTCAATCATCCAACAAGGATGTTCCGATGCAACCTGCAGACCTCAACCTGACAACCACCGTCACCGGTCACCAGTTATTTCTGTTCGTGACCTTTGGCGTTGGTGGCGTCGACAGGAAACTTGCCGAAGCTATAGACCACTTGGGCCAAGGCCTAGAGAACATGCATAAGATTGACGGCCCGCCGTCCGACGAGGCTTTTGCAAGGGGCCGGTTCCAGTTGCTTAAGGCAGAGTCCGGATTAACCAGCGAGCAGCAGGTATCCCATCCTGAAGTTTGCGGTTCCCATGGACTTATCCGGCTGGAATGCACCAAATTGGAGCCGATCAAAACCTACGAGACTGGATTGCGGTCGTTGATCGTAGCTAAGGGAGGGTCGGTGGAGACTCTCGCGGGGGTGCAGCGCCCCCGCAGCTACACCAGCCACGCAATGGTCCAGTTCGCCTACGCCCATTCGCTGCCGCCGGGCACGGGAGAAAAATTCCCGCTGGCGGCGGTTACACCCATGAACAAAACCGAAGCTTGGTGGAAGATGGATTTCCTGCATCGAGAGAGTTTCTTCCTTCCCCGGTACAACGAGAACGAGGAAATGGTGGTGAAGGGCCACGCACTAGCCAGTGCCTCCGGAGTACCCAATATCAACCGCCGACTCGTCCATGCCCCGGACGGATACGGTTTAGAAGAAAGCTACGACTTCGTCGGGTACTTCGAGTTTGCCGAAGCCGATGCACCGGTCTTTCGCCAGGTCATGGCATCCCTCAGGGATACTCAACAGAACCCAGAGTGGAAGTACGTACTGGAAGGACCGGAGTGGTGGGGCCGGCGGGCCAGCAACGCTGAAGTTTTCTTGTCCAGGTAACGCTAGCTATTTTTGTTTAAGTGAAAAGTCCGCCCCGTATTGTTGGAGCGCCGAAGCGAATTCCAAAGCCTCGGCCTCAGGGGCTAACGTAGCGACTTCAGCCAAGGGCACATCAACATCCTCGTACTGCTCGTACTCTTCGTCGCAAGACTCCACACAGATCCAAACCTTTTACTTCATGGACGAACCTTTAAAGAACTGCCGAATGGACTGGACCGAAGATCGGTCTCGATCCAAACGTATCTGATAATGCTGCCCAATGCTAACATGTTTGTTGGTGAACAGAGGCGTAGAACCAGAGATTCTTTAAGCGGTGACCGATATGGAATTGTTAATTGAACCCAGGTGGGTGATACTGAAGGCAGCGATCGGCGTGGTAGTCCTGTTTTATCTGTTGGTGACCGGTATCTATATGTCGAATCGCTTACTGATAGACCTGACACTCTTCGGAGTGAACAAAGCCGTGCGCGTCATTATTAACTGCCCCACCGATGCCCGAAGGATCTAGGAGGTTGTCGAGCGCGACCGGAAAAGTGATGAAGTACTTAGAGCAGAAGGCCGGTTTGACGAGTATTATACTGAAGAATGTGGCTAGTTTTAGTGAGTTTAAGTGCCATGTAGGTGTTCGAAATAGGTTGGCTGAACCGGCCGTTATTGAACCATGGTCAAGTCTCGGGAAAAGGAGGTGTAAGGTCGAATGATTGACCCTGAGATAGCCTCCGCTATCCAGAACTGGATCGGCGCCCAGATGCACGAACGCCGCGGGCCAGGCAAAGACCGGCCGGGTGGTTACGAAGGATATTCCTTTGCCGACATGCTGGATGTCTTGGACGCGGTTTGCCCCGACGCCATCGCTCGAATGCTACAGGCGGGAGCGTCCTCATATCTATCCACTCCAGCAGGACCGGAGATTGTTGTGGGGTGGCGGCCCGGAGCGAAGCGTATTGAACAGGTTGACGAAAGCCCCGCAGAAGCTGGCGGTCAGGATGCCGGAGCTAAATAGAGCGGTCCCATCTTAATGTTAAAACCGGATCCCGGCTAATTCGGGAACCGCCTTAATAACGCTTCGAACCAATCATTCGGGCTGGGGCGGCCGCCTAAGCTAGACTATGTGGAAACATACTGAGCTTGAGGCCCAGGCTATAGCAGCCCGATCGTGGCTGATATGATTTACCCAACTGATATAATGTCCCCGGCAGGAAGCTGCAAAACGTAACAAAGAATTAACAGGTTAATAAAGCATCTTTAACATCAGCGAGTACAATGATATTAGAATTCCACTTTCGCAACTTAACCAGATCAAGTAAAGAGATGGAGTGTTATGAGTTACAAAGCTGAGTACATCTGGGTTGACGGACAAACCCCCACCGCCAAGCTGCGTTCCAAGGGCAAAGTGATTGCCGATGGCGAAACTCCCCCCATCTGGGCATTCGATGGCTCAAGCACCAACCAGGCCACGGGCGAACAATCCGACTGTGTCTTGAATCCGGTTTTGATAGTTCCCGACCCGATACGCGGGGGGGGGAACAAACTGGTGATGTGTGAAGTCCTGCTTACCGACATGAGCCCCCACCCCTCCAACACCAGAGCAGCTTGCGCTGCGTCGGCCAGCAAATACTCGGAGCTGGACATGTGGTTCGGCATCGAGCAGGAGTACACCTACTTCGACGGCCTTAAGCCGCTGGGTTGGCCGGATAACGGTTTCCCGGCACCCCAGGGCGGATATTACTGCGGAGTGGGATCCGATGAGGTATTCGGACGTCCTATAGTGGAGGAACATCTAGACGCCTGTATACATGCAGGATTAGCCATCGCTGGAATCAACGGTGAGGTCATGCCCGGACAGTGGGAATTCCAGATCGGCGCAATTGCGGCTCCGGCAGTTGCCGACCACCTCTGGCTCGCCAGATGGCTCCTTTATCGCATCGGAGAGAAGCATAAAGTTAGCGCCACCTTGGACCCCAAGCCGGTAAAGGGCGACTGGAACGGAGCAGGCGCCCACACGAATTTCTCAACAATTACGATGAGGAACGACTACGATGCGTGTGTCGCCGCAGCTGAGGCTTTGGGAACCAAGGCTGAACTTCATATCGCCAACTACGGCGACCGCATCGAGGAGCGGCTTACCGGCGAACACGAAACCTGCTCCTACAAGGAGTTCCGGTATGGTGTCTCCGACCGAGGCGCGTCGGTTCGGATTCCGTGGCAGGTATCAAGGGACCAGAAAGGTTACATCGAAGACCGCCGTCCCAACGCCAACTGCGACCCTTATATTGTTACTAGGCTCATCATAGACACCGTTTGCGGAGCGGCTACCGGCAATTAGCAGACACCGCAAGCAAGCGTTCGACACAAAGGACCGCCTCTATTGAAGAGGGGCGGTTCTTTTATATTGGGCTAATCTTATGGTTTGACGAGGACGTCCGAACCGTCTATCTGGACCTCGAAGATCTTCAATGGTTCACTAGCGGGCGGGTTGGTCGCGTCCCCAGAAACAACGTTGAACTTAGACCCGTGCAGGTCGCAACGTACCTCTTCCCCGTCCACGTTACCGGCGGACAATCGGTAATGCTGGTGATTGCACCAATTGTCGCAAGCATGAATAGTTCCATTAACGTTGACCAGCAAGACTTCCTGAATGCCGACCTTGACCGCTTTCATCCCGCCGGGCGGAATCTCACTAACATCAGCTACCTTGACAAATCCTATATCAACCACAGGTTTACTCCTTTGGCTATTGGTAAAGATTTTGTTTAACCAGGATTAACTATACCGGATTTAATTCCCCCGAAACCCAGGGCTGGCCTAATCAACTCGTCTCGAATGTTCTCCCACCTCACTGGTCGAATAATGGTCTTTATTATCTGTGCTACATTCTGCAAAAGCTTGGCCAGTAAGGCCGGAGAACAACTCCCAAAATGCTAGAATCCGGAAGACCAAGATAATTGGTTATCTTACGGTTCTAAGCTCCCTTCGGTTAACTTCTGCCACCGAGGCTCACGGTATGGAGTCCTCTTTTCTCGAAAACCAGAACCATCAGCAAATCATTGACAATTGCCTCACGGAAATCGGATTGATCTTGTCCACGAATCGAGATTTCAATGAGGTTTACCATCAGTTCACTGCCCAAGTTAAAAAACTCGTAGAGTTCGATTATATCTATGTCAACGTGATTCATCGGGAGGCCGGCTTAACTGAACGAAAATACGACGCCGGGTTATCTCTGCCCCATAGGTCGTTCCCTGATTTTGTACCTTTGGGAGGAGAGAACCGAACAAACATAGTCGTAAATACCGGTCGACCGCTGATTTTTGAGTATAAGGACACCGTGGCATTAAGATTCCCCGGTGACCGGGCTTTTATTGAAGCTGGATTACGTTCAATCATCGTTTTCCATTTACCTACATGGGTAAGGTCACGGTACTCTCGGTCTGCGCAGTAGAGAGGTACGGAGGTACGGACCGCATGAGCAGCAAATCCTTGAGCGCCTAGCTAACACCATTGCTACCGCCATTGAGAATGCGAAGCTCGACGATCAGCGTTCGTCGGCCGAGACGCGGCTGCGAATCGCCGAAGATAATTATCGGAACGTTTTTGCATATGGAGCCGTGGGTATTTACCAAGCTATCCCCGGCGGAATAATCCGGTCGGTTAATTCGGCACTTGCTCAAATGTGTGGATACGAGTCCACTGAAAATTTGGTGGCCAACGTCACCGATTTCAGGAGACAGATTACCGTAGATCCTAACGGGCGGCCTGAAACGAGACTCCTGGTAGACGAGCACGGCCCCGTTTCGGGACTTGAACAGCGCATTTTGCGCAAGGACGGAATCACGATTTGGGTTTCCGCCACCTTCTGTTCCGCGCGCAATTACAATGGTGCCCTGCTCTACTACGAGGGGTTTTAGTCGGATATTACCGACGACAAGTAGGCCGGGCAGGCGATTCTTGAAAGTGATCAGCGGTACAGGTCGTTGATTGAGAATCTCGCTGACGCGATTTTTCTCATGTGCCGGCAGTTGATGCTCGTGGCCATTAATTCAACCGGATATGAACTCTCCGGGTACACCAGAACCGAGTTATTAGCGATGGCAGGCTACGAACTCCTTGAAGGGTTGACTCCTGAAGAGGTTTACGAGGATAGGGATCAGATAGAACCGAATGTCCGAACGATTGCTCCTCAGGGAAGATTGCTCAACCGTCCAAATAGAAAACCGCGTGAATTTAATAGATTTGGGTGAAACTAGTTATTATCTTGCAATGACTCGGGACATCACCGAGCGGGAGTTGCAAAACCGTGAGATGGACTTTCGGCATATGGCCGAAGAAAGCTCAGTGATGGCCGAGATTGGACGAATTATTGGATTATTTCTGGATATCTCCGAGCTGTACGATGGCTTGGGTCTGGAGCTACGGAAATTGGTGCTATTCGATCGGATCGTAATTAGTTTGGCTAATCTTGAGCGGAATACCCCTGCCAACGCCTATATTTCGGGGTGGGAGATTCCTGGTAGAGGAGTAGGGCATGTTTTTCAAATGGATTCGTCTCTCGCTGGCCCGGTGATAAATAAAGGTTGTTCTCAAGACTTCCACCCATCGAACTAGGATGAGCTAGAGGGTTATTTCGATATCCTGCGTCCACAATTTCACGCCGGACTTCGTTCTTTTTTGGGTGTGTCTTCAGTGGCTGCCGGCGTAACGTTTGGTGCGATACGTTTCAATCCCGAGACCCCTAACGCTTACACGGACGAGGTCGTGGAGATGGCGGAGCGAATCTTTGCTCTCGTAGCTCCGGCGTTAGAAAACGCCCGGTTGTATGGTGAGCAGAACGAGTTCTAAAAGAAAAGGCAGTGTTGCTCCAAGAAATCAACAGCCGGGCGAAGAACAACCTGCAAATCATATCCAGTCTGCTAAACCTGCAAAGCCGGGACAGTGAGGACCTCCGAGTGTTACGCGCCTTTCAAACCGACCTAGATTGTATCTCGGCGATGACCATGGTGCACGAAAAACTCTACCAGTGTGAGGGCTTGGAAAGAATCGACTTCGGCGAAAATATCAGGTAGTTAGCCGGGGACATGATTATCTCCTACGGGCTCGGCTCAAGGGACATCGGCCTCAAGATAGATGTGACAACATCATTCTGAGAGTGGATACCGCTATCCCTCGCGGAGTAATCGCTAATGAGCTGGTGCCTAATTCTTTGAAACATGTTTTCCCCGGAGACCGGACGGGGGAGATATTTATCAGGTTCCGGTAGGTTGATGGGCAATACACGATGTTGTTTAAGGACGATGGTGTGGTTATATCCGAAGATGTGGACCTCAACCAGCCATCCACCTTGGGATTAACGATAGTGAACGCATTGACGGACCAACTTGGTGGCACGATCTGCATGAGCCGCAACGATGGGTGACAGTCCATATCATGTTCCCGGCCTAGTTAGCACACTTTTGATTGCGATGCGTATTGACTCGCTACCAAAATCCAAAGGCCCCCGAAATAATCCGAGGGCCTTTTTCCGTGACTGGGTTTGGCGCGCCTAGCGGGATTAGAACCCACAATACCTGGGTCCGAAGCCTAATAAACCCTGTATTGTTCTGTATTATCAGCTACGTTTTTGGTCCATCGCGTCCGTAGCATCTCGGGGTATTTGTGCCTGGCGTGTCATTTGGCGTTGCGCTGTGATAACAAGTTTGTTAGCAAAATGTTAGCAAGAACGGCCGGGATTTCCCGGCCGTTCTCATTTGACTCATCAGGTATAGGTATGTGTTATTCTTCGGCGTCCCACCTCTAAGACTTTGAACCCCATATGCCCAGCTTGGGAAGACGTACAGGATTTTCAGTATGGACCAAGATGAATTTGCCGACAGAATAGCGCAAGCGGGCGATGAGAGATGGACTACCTTAGACCTTTCCGGGGAAGGCTTGAAGTACCTGCCTCCCGAGATAGGCGGCCTGTCCGGCTTGACCAAGCTGGATCTGAGGAATAACCAGCTGACGGCGCTGCCCCCCGAGATAGGTGAACTGACCAATCTGACCGAGTTGTACCTGTCCAACAACCTGCTGGCGGCACTGCCAGCCGGGATAGGTGAACTGACCAACCTGACCGAGCTGCGCCTGAATAACAACCAGCTGACGGCGCTGCCTCCTGGGATAGGTGAACGGACCAATCTGGTCGGGCTGTACCTGTCCAACAATCTGCTGACAGCGCTGCCGTCCGAGATAGGTGAACTGACCAACCTGACCAACCTGTGGCTGTTCAAAAACCAGCTGACGGAATTGCCACCCGAGATAGGTGAACTGACGAACCTGATCAAACTGTGGCTGTTCAACAACCAGCTGACGGCGCTGCCGCCTGGGATAGGTGAACTGACCAACCTGACCGAACTGGACCTTAGGAACAACCAACTGGCGGCGCTGCCGTCCGAGATAGGTGAACTGACCAGCCTGACCAGCCTGAGCCTGTTCGGCAACAAGCTGACGACGCTGCCCCTCGAGATTGGCAACCTGACCGGTCTGTCCAGCCTGAACCTGAGTAACAACCAGCTGACGGCGCTGCCGCCAGAGATAGGTGAACTGAGCAATCTGGTCGGGCTGATCCTGGATGACAACCGGCTGACGGCATTGCCGCCCGGGATAGGTGAACTGACCAATCTAACCTATCTGTACCTGTCCGACAACCAGCTGACGACATTGCCGCCCGGGATAGGTGAACTGACCAACCTGACATGGCTTGATTTGAGCAACAACCAGCTGACCGTACTGCCCTCCGAGATAGGCGAATTGGCCAATCTGACACGGCTGGAGTTGCGCAACAACCAGCTGACGGCGTTGCCGCACGGGATAGGCGAACTGACCAACCTGACACGGCTGGAGTTGGGCAACAACCATCTGACGGCGCTGCCGCCCGGGATAGGTGCACTGACCCACTTGACATGGCTGGAGTTGGGCAACAATCAACTGACGGCGCTACCGCCCGAGATAGTTGAACTGACCAACCTGACCAACCTGTGGCTGTTCAACAACCATCTGACGGCGCTGCCGCCTGGGATGAAGCAACTGACCAACCTGACCTATCTGTACCTGTCCGACAACCAACTAACGGCGCTGCCGCCTGGGATGAAGCAACTGATAGACCAAGGGGTAGTTAAACTTTCCGGGAACCCTCTCAGGTGTTAGCAAATAGGGTTACCGCCCCGCAAGAATGGCTATGTGCCGCTTTGCGGACCGGACCACCCGCTTAACCCTTACTGCCTTCATGCCAGGAACTTAGGACAATCGCCTTCGCCTAGTCGAAGTTAATCTTGTAGAATCAACGCCCAGAAACCAATTGCTAAAGGGGGCGTCTAATGGCACTTACATTGGTAGAAGCAAACAGTATGGTTCAGGCAGCTATAGATAAGGCTAATGACCTCAACGTCAAAGTAAGTATTGCCGTGTGCGACGCTGGTGGGAGTCTACTCGCATTCAACCGCATGGAAGGAGCCAGCGAGGTTAGCGCTATCGTTTCTCAAGGTAAAGCGTCCGCCTCCGCCGGGTTTGGGCGTGCTAGTGGGGCGCTGCAGGCAGACTCTCCGGTTATACAGGCCATCATCGCCAATATGGGAGGTCGGATGCTTCCGGCACAAGGCGCGGTGCCATTGCATAAGAACGGCGAACTGGTGGAGGGTTATAGGTGGTAGTGGCGGCATCGCTCAAGAAGACGAAGAGTGCGCGCAGGCCGAATCGGCCGTCTCTGATTATGTCTTGATGCCTTCGAGGGGCTTCCCTGGCCTAGATTGTGGGTCCGAAGGCCAGAGTCGAACTGGTACGGGGTTGACCCACCGGTTTTTGAGCCTGAGGCCATGCCTAACCATAAGTTTGTTCGAGTTAGCATAAGTGCCAATACTGAACCTAGAACCTGCCCATAAGTGGTCACAGCGTCGGTAAGTTGTTAGAAGTTTGTGTACTTTTCGAGGCGGGGCCATCAGCAAAGTCTACGTTGCAGGTAACACGCTTAGGGGGACGGAACTGACAGGCATTAGTTTCCTGTTTTCCGATATTCCCATCTTCCTATTTTTGCCCCGGCGAAGATAAATGCCGAATAAATAATTAGGTGAATTAGGACACTTGCGGCCTGCAAATAACGGGAGATTCCGGTCTCATAAACGCTTTGGGATAATAGAGATAGGCTTGGCAGTGGCAGCAATATAGCGAATACGATTCCGATAATGAACCCGATTATGGAACCAACGATGACATAGGCGTCCGGACCCTGTCTGCTGGCTTCGTCATAGCTCGGCCTAGTAAACCAAATTAAAAGGACTATGAATGGAATAATCAACCAAGATAGAAAACCTAATAGTAAACACAAGCCACTCTTGTTGATGTCATGAAGTCCTCAACCGTTACGGCTAATCCTGTGATTAACGTAGCAAGTCCCCACAACCCTGTTAACACGTATGTTCCGCCGTATTCGCCATTAGTACCGAGGATGAGGATGTTGTCAACAATCGTTAACACGACAGCTACAAGAAACGCAAATAGAACCCACCACCAGTATTCCACGCGGGTCGACCTTTCAGAAAAATCAAAATAGCGTTGAAATCCGAGTTTAACGGCACCTATGAAGCTAATCATGGTTTGTCTTTACTTTCTTCAAATTACAAATCTGGAGTTGGCGCGACTAAGTCATTGCGGGTTATTATTCCCATACCGTAACATCCACCATCTTAGAGAAGGCAATCCGGATTAGGCTTGCCGGTGGCACGACATGTGTAAATAGAGGCCATACGAATCCTTACAATAGCCTGCAAGATAGTGTTGCTTCTGGTTTTATCCGGCTGTGGCCAGTCGTATAATCCCGAACGTGATGAAGATTGCCCGGGCTGTGATTTGATTGGTGTCGACCTGGCTTGGGTCGACCTGACTGGGGCCTATCTAGACGATGTGATCGGAGCGGACTTTACTGGCGCTTTGAACGTTCCAGAGAAATACCTAAAAGATTAGGAGTCGTCCAACCCCGAAATCCCTGCAATCCCCGTCCAAAGTTCCAGTCTAGGTCCGGTGTTACCGAAGAAAAACCCGACCGCGCATTCCATCGGCTTTTCGAGCGATACAGCCGAGGCTTCAGCCGCCACGTTTCCGAATTCCAATACCCAGGAGCCGACGGGGCGCACCATGAAGGAACGCCCATCAATCTCCACTTCGGTAACGTCACATTGTTGATTCACTACTAACAGTCCCTTAACCGTCACTGGAAACCCGGCATTCGCGGGGCTTCCAGCCGCTCTTGAATACGACTTCCAACTCCTTGTCGTTCATGGGAACTGGTCGATGATACAAGGCAGGGAGTGTTGATCTTCACCGAGACCAATTACGCTGTCGTACAAAGGCAGAAGGAACGCAATTTACCCAAGGGCGACCAATACTCTCCGGAAGAAGCCCCTTGAGGCTCTCTATACCTGCGGTGCCCTCTCCGGGACCTACACGGTATCCAGAAGCACCCTGACCATGGAACGGACAGCCAACACTCGCCCCGAAAGTATAGGCGTGACCGCTGTCTGGGAGTTTACCGTGGAAGGGGAGGTCATGAAGGCTCGAGTTATCAGCGGTAATGCTGCCGATGAGGCAACCTGGCGCAGGGTTAGCTGAGTCGGGACGAAATGGCGAGTAGACCCTACCCGCGCATGGGGTGGGGTACTTTCAGGGCTGTAGGCCCGTAGCCCCCGAATCCAACCCGCCAAAATTCCAGGAAACCAAATCCTGAAATCCCTTCTGATTTTTAGAAACTTTGGCGAACCTTGGGTGCGGAGATGATCAAGTTCGAAAGGCGGCACTTAGCAATTCTTACTGGGAAGTAGATAGGAGATAGTAGAACGTAAACGCGATTTAGCCTCTCAACCGCCTGGCCCACAGTCGTTGTCTCTACCTGCCTGATATGCGCCGGCCTTCCGTTAGTCCGGTGTTGGTTTTCACCGGTGAGGTGATAATGATGCGAAATCCCTGCTCTAGGCGCATAGACACCTCTTCGGCAGTTGCCCCGGTAGCGCAGGGCACGCCTGCATTCTGACAGGTTTCCAGTATCCTCAACAAGTTGGCTTGGACGGCTGGATGCGCGGAATCTCCGCGGTGGCCCATGGCGACTGACATGTCACCCGGTCCCGCCCAGATGGCACCGATGCCTTTTTCCTGTCTAAGTATCTCAGGAAGGTTGTCGACTCCCTCTGGCTCTTCGACGATGCCCATCAACAGCATATTGCCATCAGGGTCTAAAGGCCACAGGTCCGCGGCGTCGTAGTATTCCTGGGCCGTCAATCCCCAATAGCGCGGGGCGATGCGTTGCCACCAACCGCGTTGACCTTCCGGCTCAAAGTCAACTACTCCGGGCACTTGGGGATACCGAGCTGCCACGACTGCGGCATGGGCATCTTCTACGGTATTGAGATGGGGTAATACTAACCCGTACACTCCGGTGTCCAGCGCCTGTTTGATAATCCACTGGCTGTTCTCCCTTGAGTTTGGCGGTATCCGCACCAGTGGCACCGGATCCGCCTGGACGGTACCGATTCCCGAGATTCGCTTGCGGTTGAGTATGAACTGGAGCGAGGTCCGGAGGTTATTGAAACTGAATCCCTCGTGCTCCATTTCCATGATTACCATGTCGTAGTCAGCGTCCGCCACGTAGATCAGATCATCCAGGTTGCCATTCCAAACCAAGCCGGAGCAAAACACCGGCTTTCCTTGTTCTAGCAGGTCGATTACCTTGTTGTAACGAATGTCTCCCGCCATCGCTGTCCTCCGTCATCCCTGGTCAAGAATTCGCCGGTGCTAGGAGTTGCTAAACGATAAATTGTATTTCCCCTTTTGTACGTATGTGGTGCCAGGATATTATAGGGCATTCAGATTCGAGGATCGAGGTTTGCTCAAGTTTATTAATGTTGCAAGCGCGTAAAGTACCTAAGATGGAGATTGACTGGCGTTCCTTTGTGGTTAGCCCTGTCGGCTCTTGGGTAATGGAATCCGGAACCGTGGTGGCAGAAGCCCTGGCGGTATCGCTCGACAAACCTCTGGAAGGGGCCATCAAGTTCTTCTTCGGCAACACCGAACTTAGCCTGGAATTTTGGAACGTGATTGCGGGAGTCTCGGGTTTCTACGATTAAGGAAAGACCGTCCAATGATTAGTTTCGTTGGTGCCATTAGACTTGGTTTTCAACGTTATTCTGATTTTAACGGCAGGCCTACACAGGCTGAATATTGGTGGTGGTTTTTATTCGTTGTGCTTACCGGCATCGCATTAACCCTCATCGATATGAGCATCGGTACTTTTTGGTGGGAGGCGCAGGGGGGCTACTTAGTGTATTGTTCAAACTCTCGACGTTAATCCCGGGTCTCGCGTTAGGAGCTATAAGACTTCACGACATCAATAAGAGTGATTGGTGGTTATTAATGTGGCTTATTCAATGCTATTTTTGCTTGTATGGGCTGCTAGGCGAGGCGTTAACGGACCAAACAAATATGGCCTTGACCTCCGCAATCAACCTTAAAAAGCGACCGGACAGGAAATCAGATGAGGTGACTCATCCCCATACTATTGGCTGACGTGTATGTAATCTTCCAGTCTTTTCCCATTACCTGACCGATTGGTTCTTAGATAAGCAGAAAGTCCCCGTCGGAGTTGCACGACCTTTTCGCATCAACATATTATTGGTAGGAGCGACGCCATGACCGACTGGAACCCAGCTCAATATCTCCTCTACGGTAACGAACGGCTGAGGCCGGCTCTGGACCTGTTAGCTCGAATCCAGGTGACTTCTCCAGATACGGTGTACGACCTTGGGTGCGGTACAGGCACGGTCACTAGAATATTGAAAGAGCGGTGGCCCGATTCTCAGGTGACCGGGGTTGACTCGTCGGAAAGCATGCTGGAGCGAACTCAGGCCGTAGAGACTGGAGTTTACTGGCAACACTCCGACCTCAACGACTGGCAGCCGGAAAACACCGCCGACGTTGTGTACTCTAATGCGGCTCTGCACTGGCTAGACAACCACGAACGGTTGTTCCTTCGGCTCATGGAGACCGTTAAGCCTGGCGGAGTATTAGCAGTACAGATGCCAGAGAATTTCAGTGCCCCCAGCCACACATCGATCGCCGAAACCATCCGGGAAGGAGATTGGCGGGAGCGTTTGGCACCCTTTCAGCGGGAGCATCCTGTAGCCGAACCATCCTTCTACTACGACCTCCTGAGCCAGTTTTCCAACTCTATCGACATGTGGGAGACCACCTACATGCACATCCTAGAGGGCCAAAATCCAGTGGTAGAGTGGACAAAGGGTACGATGATTCGTCCCCTACTCGACAACTTGACGGAGGAAGAAGGATCGGCATTCTTAAAGTCATACACGGAGAAAGTGGCGAGGGCCTACCCACGCCGCTCTGACGGTAAAACAGTGCTCCCATTCAAGCGTTTGTTCATCTTGGCGGTAAAATAAAATTGATGTTGTTGCTAGGGCCCCCGAAACATCTCTTTATCGAGTATAGAATAAGCCTAAGTCCTAACTAAGAATACGAAAAACGTAATCCTTGCGGAATAATCCTCAATGTTATAACTCTGGAATCACGTTCTGGCCAAATTCAACAAATCCACCAACGCCATTAATTACCTATCGCTACCCATTGGTCGAGAGTTGTACGAAGTCCTGGGTTTATATTGCCCAATCTCAAAAACCGATGGGCAACCCCGTGTAGGTTAGATTCTCACCTTCGGCACCACTTTTCTAACGCCCATGCCCACCTGGAAGTCAGCCTGAAACTTTGGACTGTGATTGCCTGGGATTTTCGGATTTGATGATTAATCTTTTCCGATAGTCTTGAGATTTACGTGTTCTTGGAGCATCAATGATACGTGAGTGTCCCGGAAGGCGTGCGAACCTACTCCCGAAATTCCGGCTTTTCTAGCATCGGCGAAGGATGCATGGCTAACCGTGTCCGGGTGAAAAGGACCCCAAGTCTGTGTGCCTAAAGACAAGGTCAGACTCGGCCCATAGGATACCCAATGACTTACTGTCTTGTTGTTGCTTGATTTTAAGTCCCGCCTTAAAATTTGAAGCGCCTGGCCAAAGGGCAAAACTGGTAAACTGCCGGTGAGGGTCATTAGGCCGACACTTCTCACAACGACCGACTGCACCACCGGTGTATTGTCCTAAAACCATCTAAATGAACTTGATTCCCTGGAGTATATGTTATGACTGGGGCAGATCTTTTAAACACAACCATTTCTCAGGTGAGCAGATTTATCCGGGAACGACAACTTTCGCCTGTGGAGTTAACCCGGGCATGCATTGAGCAGAGCGAACGTATGGACCCCATTCTAAAAGCATTTACCACCATGACCCCCGAATACGCGATTCAGCGGGCCCAGCAAGCAGAGAAAGAAATTAGAAGTGGCAAATACCGAGGGCCTTTGCATGGCATTCCGTACACTTTGAAGGATGTAATCTCAACCCATAGTATTCGCACCACCTTCGGCAACCCACGGATGATTGATTTCAAGCCCCAAGAATCCGCGACCGTCCACGTCCTGTTAGAGGAAGCAGGGGCAGTTTTACTGGGCAAGGTCTACTCTCATATTGGGCGGGGTGATGACCCGGTGATGTGCTACAGCCCGTGGAATCCAGATACTAGCCCGGGAACCACAAGTGGCGGTTCCGGCGCGGCAGTGGCTTCAGGCATGGGCTTACTGTCCATCGGAACCGATACAGGTGGCTCCGTGCGCCACCCGGCCAGCAACTGTGGAGTAGTGGGTTTCAAGGCGACCTTTGGCCGGATCAGTAGATTCGGAGTTTGGGCTACTTCTTGGACAACCGATCAAGCAGGCCCCATAACAAAGACGGTAGAAGATAACGCTATCGCTATGGAGTGCTTGGCTGTCCATGATTCGAAGGACTTGGTAAGCTTAAATCTGGAATCCAGCGAATACCGCTCCGGGGTTACGGACAGTATTCGAGGAGTTAAGATCGGGTTGCCAGTGGATTATTGGGTATGGAAAGAATGGATCAACCAGGACGAAGAAGACGCGGTGCGTAACGCGGTTGGAGTACTGGAGGAGTTGGGAGCCGAGATTGTCGAACTTTCGCTCCCTTTGGCCTATGAAGCCCGCGCCAACTCTTTGGCCGCCGAAGGACCTGTGTGGCTTCGCGACAACTTTTCTGACGACGTTTTACGAGAATGGCCTGAGTTGCACCCGCAATTAGAGCGAGGTGAAACACAGTCTTTCACCGAGTATTTACATGGCCAGCAAAAGCGCATGGCCATCCGCCAAGAGGCCATCGCCGCTCTACAAAGAGTAGACGTAATCGTAATGCCTACCGGGAATACCATAGGAGACAAATGGGACGCCATTACCGCCAACATTCGTGGCAGGGATGTACCTGCTCGTTCTCGGGCCGTCTACCTCAATGGTATGGCCAGTCAGGCAGGCTTGCCAGCGATTTCCATTCCCTGCGGGTTCGCCAAGGAAGAGCGCTTTCCGGTGGGGCTACAACTAGTGGGACGCGACTTGGAAGAGGCCTTGGTTCTACGAGTGGCCTACGCCTACGAGCAAGCGACTCCATGGCACCAACAACACCCTCCGGTGTAATAGTTAGCGTTGGAGCGCAGCCGTTGAATCAGAAAATCGGTACCACTAATATACTCAGTCATGGCATCAAACTTAAAAACCGGTAGTGTAACCCCGTGTCAGTTCGACTTTGACCTTCAGCACCGCTTTTTAAGGACAAATTTATAACATGAGTCCCCTCAAAGGAGGGGCTTTCTTGTTTTAGTGACACTTCCGACGGCCCGATCGATGTTAGGCTGTCCACCGTAAGGTTTGCGCGCAAGCTGCCTCAATCAGCCGCAACTAATGTTTGGCCGATACTACTTAATTGTAGGCCCGGATAACCATTTTGGGCTAATTCGTCGCAGGCTCTCTTGTAGCGGTCGAAGCCCCCAACGTACGGCATGAATACGCGGGATTTGCCCGGAACATTAGCACCGACATACCAAGAGTTTGCGAGTGGATAAAGCGTCGAGTTCGCGATGTCATTGTTGTGCAATACCCAGGCATCCTCAGCCTGCTGTTCAACATTGAATCGGGTAAAGCCGTTGACTCGCATATACTCGAGGAATTCGCCGATCCACTCAGTATGCTGCTCGCCACCCAGAATCATCTGAGCCTTTACCGATGGGCTCTGAGGTCCGGTAATCATGAACAGATTTGGGAAGCCGGCCATCACCAGCCCCATGAAGCAACGCGGTCCATTAGACCATTTCTCCTGGATGGTAACTCCTGCTCCATTGTCCAGTTCGATATTGCGCAGCGCCCCGGTCATCGCATCAAAACCGGTTGCGAACACTACCGCGTCCAGTTCGTAATCGTTCCCGTCGGCTGTCCGTAATCCCTCCGGGGTGAATCGTTCGATTGGGGCTTCGCGAATGTCGACCAGAGTGACGTTGTCCCGGTTGTAGGTCTCGAAGTATCCGCTGTCGAGTATCAGGCGCTTGGTTCCAATCGGGTGGTCGTAGGGAATAAGCTTCTCCGCCACTTTCGGATCCTTGACGGTCTGCCGGATTTTATCGCGCACGAAATCGGCCGCGGTATCATTCGCCTCCTTGTTAAGGAGGAGATCCTTATAGGTGTAGAGAAAGCTTATACTGCCCCCTTCGGCCCACTTTTCTTCGTACGAGGCCTGACGCTCGTCATGGGGCACCTCTAGTGCCGACCGTGTTGGTGGCGGATAACCTGCTATACCGAAAGGCGTATCGAAGGCAGCCTCACGGAGGACCCGGTAGTTGGCCTTGTGCGCAGCCTCTTTCTCCCTATCCATTGGGCCGTTGCGGGCCGGCAGGGAGAATTGTGGGGTCCGCTGGAATACATGGAGATGGCTTGCTTGTCGGGCGATGATTGGGATGGACTGCACGCCGGAGGAGCCAGTTCCGACAACGCCAACGTGCAGGCCAGTGAAATCGACACCGTCATGGGGCCACTGCCCGGTGTGATACCACTTGCCTTGGAAGGCATCTAAGCCCTCGTAGTCGGGAACTCGCGGTGTTGACAGGTTGCCCGTGGCCATGATGCAGAACCGGCTAGTTATACGTTGTCCGCCCTTCGTCAATAGCACCCACTGGTTGGCGTCCTCGTCGAACGTTGCAGACGTGATCGGACAGTTGAAGACGATGTCCTTGCGTAAGTTATGCCGGTCAACCACATGGTTGAGGTAATGTAGAATCTCGGGCTGGGTGCCGTACCGTTCAGGCCAGTGCCATTCTTGCTCTAGTTTCTCGTCGAAGGAAAATGAGTACTCAAGGCTTTCTATATCGCATCGACAACCAGGATAGCGATTCCAGTACCAGGTGCCGCCGACATCCCCACCCTGCTCGTAGACTCGAACCCGATAGCCGAGCCCGCGCAGATGATACAGAGCATATAAGCCGCTTACCCCTGCGCCGACGATTAGCACATCCAATTCGGTGCTATCTAGGGTCTGTTCACTGGGCATATCGCCTCCTCATCCTTCCATTGTTGTGCTCCGTCTGCCATCCCTATTGTACACATTAGTTATAGAGCTCCGATTATGCATGTAGGCATGTACACGGGATTTGGCCCGTGATTGAGGATAAAGAATCAGGGTCACTTAGTTAGAAGAGTTGGAGGATTTTGACAATGAGGCCGAAGAAGTTTAAAAAATTCGAGGTATGTCTTGGTTTCCGTGAAAACCGTTCCAGACATACGAGGTCCGAGGCAGCCAAGTGGTCCGTTCATTTCATTCCTGAAGTCATTCAAGGAAGGCCCGAGGCCATTTACGACTTACTTCGGGAGTTCGGACAGAGTTGAATGAATCATTATTTTCACCAATCTGAAAGTGTGCTTAATTGATCTAATTCGCAATGGTTCTAAATAACAGCCTATACGGAAAGTGACTAGTTCGCATTCGACGAAATAATGATGAAGCCACCAGGGGTGGAGTACTGGTGGCGGCGGGAGGTGTTTACCGAGTCCCTTGGTAAGTCCTATCCCTGGTCAGTAGGGTTATTCTTCGGGAACACCGAACTCACCCTGGAACTTTGGAACGTGATTGCAGGGGTTTCGGGGTTCGATGATTCTCAAACTTTCCGAGATCGCTTCGGAACCTACAAAGCACCACTAAAGTCAGCAAGAGTAACATCGTCCAGGTTAGCCCCGGGCAGGTCGGAATCCCACAGGTTGGCCCCGGGCAGGTTGGCCTGGGACACTTGATTGGCGGGTCTGAGATTGTGGCTATCGCCAGCGCCGGGGCCACCGACTTCGTGGCATCATCCTTCCGGTGTCTCGCAAACCGAATGCAAGGGGACCGCACAATGTAGTCTCTGCGGAGTATGGTGGGTATGGTTTAATCAACCCCCTGCTGGAAATATCCTGAGGGTATAGTATCAAGAAACTTGAGGAGGCCGTTTGCCCAATGAACAAATCTCACCAGCGTTAGCGTCCGTCGTTTCCCAGGACCAATCCATTAAAGAGCTGGCCGCCGGATTCGGCAACGACAACGGCCCTGCAGAAGGTCCCCTTTGGTGGAAGGAGGGAGGGTACTTTCTTTTTAGTGGCATCGGCAACAACCGGAGGATGAAGTGGGAGCTTGGCAGTGGAGCAACGGTTTTCCAGGAGCCGACCACCTTCGCCAACGGTCTCACCCGAGACGTTCAAGGGCGGTTAATAACTTGTGACCGGACTCCCCGGGTTGTCCGGACGGAACCCGACGGCAGTCTTACGGTCGTAGCCAACAATTATCAGAACAAAAGATTAAATCGCCCCAATGACGTAGTGGTAAAATCCAACGGTAGCATCTATTTCACCGACCCTGGCGCCCCAGCTCCGGGTATGGCGCTGGGCTTCGCGGGAGTTTACCTAGTCTCTGCGAACTTGGGCACCCTTACTCTCTTGGTCCGGGATTTCGTTCTTCCCAACGGTTTGGATTTTTCTCCGGATGAGAGCATTCTGTACATTAACGACTCTCGCCGTGTTCACATCCGCGCTTTCGATATGCAACCCAATGGCACCTTGGCCTTAGCCCCCGACCGCGTCTTCTGCGACCTGACCGGGGAAATGCCAGGAGTTCCCGACGGTATGAAGGCGGACGTTGAAGGCAACGTTTATTGCGGTGGTCCGGGTGGATTGTGGGTATTGGACTCCTCAGGCAACCAATTGGGGACCATCGTCCACGGCGCCCCGGCCACGACCAATCTAGCCTTTGGCGGTGAGGATTGGAAAACGCTGTTTTTCACAACGCGCAACACGCTGGGTCGGGTCCGGATCAACATTCCTGGAGTGCCGGTCCCGGCGCAGGCCTAGGGTCCTCCTCGGCGATTCAGGCCGGTTTATGACTTCAAGAATAATGGGCTATTCAGCCAAAATTTAGGAGCAAAAGAGCGATGAGCGAACATGGGAAGATCGCCATCAAAGCTGGTGCTGGTGGTGCCGACCGACGTGGGCTACCCCGGCGCCGTGCAAGCTCTGTTTGCCAGGACCATGCAGCCGTTCGGCGGCCTCGACCTCCTGTTGAACAACGCCGGATCACCGCACCTTCGGTGCCTCTTGAAGACTTAACCTACGAGCAATGGAAATCGGTGGTGGACGTGAACTTGACCGGAGCGTTCTTGTGCACTCAGGAGGCTTTCCGAATCATGAGGAGCCAAGACCCTGTGGGTGGAAGGATCATCAATAACGGTTCTATATCGGCCTATGTGCCAAGACCCAACTTCTCTCCATATTCGGCCACTAAGCACGTCATCGCCGGGCTTACCAAATCCACGTCTCTCGACGGTCGCAAATACGATATCGGCAACGCTGGAACCGGGATGGCCGAGGTCTTCAAAACGGGCGTTCCCCAGGCCAATGGGACCATAGCGCCTGAGCCAACCTTAGATCCGGAACATGTGGCCCAAGTAGTGGTGTATATGGCCAGCCTGCCTTTGGACATAAACGTTCAGGTCATGACCGTCATGGCCACCAAGACGCCCTACATCAGGCGAGGATAGATCGAAGACGAATTCCTACGGGGGTGAGATATGCCTGAACCCGAGACCATCAAGATTGAAACCGATGTGCCCGTCATTATGAGGGATGGCGTCACCCTTCATGCCGACGTCTATCGTCCTGACGGCCCAGGACCCTTTCCCGTTATCCTGGAGCGCACACCTTATGACAAAAGCACTCCGGGGACCATGATAATGCTGGACCCGATAAAGGCCGCGAAACGGGGCTACGCAATGGTCATCCAGGACACAAGAGGCCGTTATACCTCAGAGGGTGAGTTTTACTGCTTCCGGGACGACATCAACGACGGCTACGACACCGTGGAGTGGGCGGCCTCTCAGTCTTGGTCCACAGGCAAGGTTGGGATGTGCGGCACGTCTTATGTCGGTGCCACCCAATGGCTTAGCGCTATATCTCAACCGCCTCACTTGGCTGCCATCGCACCGAACGTCACTGCTTCCAACTACCACGAGGGCTGGACCTATCAGGGTGGCGCCTTTGAACTGGGATTCAACGTTTCTTGGACCATGCTGCAACTAACCCTGGCCAACTTCAAAAACATTGCGGCGGGGAAGAGCGTGCCCCCGGAAAGCCGGGACAAACTTGTTCGCGCCGTCGACTCTATGCAAGAATCCTTTCTGGCATCTCCGGTTAGCGAGTTTCCTTTTTTAAAAGGCGGACTGGCGGAATATTTTTATGACTGGGCCGCCCACCCGGATTACGACGATTACTGGAAGGAGCTTTGCATTGAGGATCACCACTCGCGTGTCACTGCCCCAGCCCTAAATATCGGGGGATGGTACGACATCTTTTTGGGTGGCACCTTGCGCAACTACATGGGTATGGGGAAAAACGGAGGGTCCGAGGAAGCCCGGAATGGCCAAAAGCTGATCATTGGCCCTTGGCAACACGGCGCTAGGGGCACAAGTCTGGTGGGTACACATTACTTCGGTCTAGCGGCCGACGCCGCGGCCTTGGACTTGGACGGAATACACTTTAGATGGTACGACTACTGGCTGAAGGGCGAGAACAACGGAATCTTGGACGAACCGCCGGTGCGCATCTTCGTGATGGGCGATAACGTGTGGCGGGATGAGCAAGAGTGGCCCTTGGCCCGTGCTCAGGCCACCAACTATTATTTTCACAGCCAGGGCAAGGCTAACTCTCTAAAAGGAAACGGCTATTTAAGCACGGAAACTCCCGCCAATGAGCCACCGGATGTGTTCCTCTACAATCCAGAGGACCCGGTGCCCACCAGGGGCGGTGCTCTCTGCTGCAATCCCTACTTTGCCGCCAACGGTGCCTACGAGCAGAGTTCCATCGAAGCCAGGGAAGATGTTCTGGTCTACTCCACGCCGCCGCTGAAACGAGAGGTGGAGGTTACCGGTCCCGTAACGGTCACGTTGTTTGCCTTCACCTCGGCCAAAGACACCGATTTCACGGCGAAACTGGTGGACGTTTGCGACGACGGTTGCGCCCGGAACCTGACCGACGGGATTATCCGCGCCCGTTACCGGTATTCCATGTCATCACCAACTTTACTGGAGCCCGGCGAGGTCTACGAATACACCATCGACCTTTGGGCTACCAGCAATGTGTTCAAAGCGGGACATCGGATTCGCGTGGAAGTCTCCAGCAGTAATTTCCCGCGTTTCGACCGTAACACCAACACTGGCAACACAATTGCTAAGGACCCGGAGTTCAAGCCCGCGATGCAGACGGTGCTGCACACTTCCCAGCATCCATCCCACATAACGCTGCCCATCGTGCCCCGTTATGGAAAATTCGGCGTTAGGAGTTAATTCTTCTCCTTGGCTTCCGCCACTGATTAAGAATCAAGGTTTCGTCATGGAGACTCACGCGGTGGCAACCCTGACTAAGCCCGAGCGACAACATCGTTTAGTCGCAACGGCTGGTATTTCAGCAGGACGTTTTTCCTGGCTATCATGTCCGGTGGATGTTGTTGCCACTCATGTTAGCGGACCGGCTTGGCAACATGGTCGAAACTCCAGGACTATGAGCCTGTCCCGGTAACCTTTTTAGCGGACCGGACCGGACCGGCACGGTACGTAACCCTGGCCGTGGTCCGTCAGTAGGTTGCCTTGGGTTAACCAAGCCAATGAAGGATAGGCATTCACCGAGCTTCCTGGAAAGTTGGTTGTTGGGGGGATTTTGCTCCATCGGCCAGCAACCAACTCCGAGTCTTCCGGCGGACCCGGTCCCGAGATCTGAAGAGATGAGTCGAGCAGGAAGCTCAGTCCGGAAGGGGGCGGATAACCATTCTCACGAGTGTGAACTAGATATGTCTATGAAGCGGCTTGTGCTCTCGACTGGCGTCACAGTGAGTTCGATAAGGTCTACCAACTTGACATTGTGGATGCCAATCCTATGTGGACTCGGTTAACCTAAGGCAACGTAGCGACGTACATATTCTTCTTGTTCCGCAATGTCAATCGCACCTGGGCGCGCATGCCGGACTTTAGTTATGGCTTGATCGTTAGGTACGCCAAATTCAATCAACAACAACGCGGCTATCGTACCGGACCTGCCGAGACCGCCCCTGCAATGGACCAGGACGTTATCTCCTTGTTTGATCATTTGCAGAATCCTGGGAGCCATCTCAGTCCAGATATCATCAAAGGACTCATCAGGTGCTGCCATATCCTGGATGAGGAGGTGAAACCATTCCATCCCACTATCAAGCACGGCATGCCCTAAATTGGGGACTTTATTAACGGACAATTCATCATCAGTCATCAAGGTGACGATAGCCGTTGGATCGAAATCACGTTTGATCGCCGTCAAATCCGACACTAGGTCTCTATCCCATATCCCCCCGAAAACGGACGGGCTTTTCTTCCCCGGGCATATAGAGACACCGATTTTCCCCGGCTGATCCGGGTGATCTATCTCCGAGACCCAGATTGGGTCTGTGATACTGGTTTTGGGCATAGCCGGTGAACCTCCGCTACTCCAGCATACTGAAGTGTAGTCATCTTCCGATAATTTTATACCTTCCGACACCAATCATATGGGAAGTCAATCCCATAAATAGCCCGCACCCATACCCTGTTTAATACCGCTATTACATTTACCCCTCGCAATAATGGCTATGTGTCTCCCTACGGGCCGGACCGCCAGCCCAACCCTTCTCTTCGACCCTAGTGACCGCTGGCGTAAGCGTCGTCTTCTTGAAGAATTGGGATAATTTTCCAGTCTGCCTTACCGAACATTACGGATAGGGAAGGCAGGTCTGTGCACCCCATAGGTCCGTCAGACGACAGGGAGCAGCAGCTGACCTGTGCATGAAATAGAACGGACCCGGATAGATTTCCCTCCGGGCCATGCCATTGCACAGGCATTTTGGGGATACCACCGTGACGTCCTTTGTTCCGACGGACGACGGACCGGGTAACATAGCGTGCCGTGCCGGCCAGGTCCGTAACAAGGTTACTGTGACAGGCCCATAGTCCTGAAGTTTCAACTATGTTGGCAGGCCGGTCCGGCAGCACGGGTAGCAACAACACCGGCATGGCGGCGGATGGCGGTTACGTGGCTTGGCAGCCAATGACTGTTAACGAAAACGGGTAACTTAATCTCACCCGCTGATTCTGCGTTCGAGTCAGACATCCACAATTAGGCATAACAGATCATCAATTGAACCGGGAGATATTGAAGGGTTCAAGGGGGCGAGGGTCACCAGTAAGAATATAGCGGACCACCAGCTTAGCACTTCCTGGGCTTAACATGATTCCGACATGATCGTGTCCACAGGCTATGCTGACTCCTTACCAGCCGGGGAGGGGCCCCATGATTGGAATCTCGTCCGGCGACCTAGGTCTGACCCCGGCTCGGGCTCTGACAAAGGAGGCATCCTTTAAGGCCGGGAATAGGGCGGTCGCTGTGTCCACCAGCTGCCGGATAGCGCCAGCGGTGATGCGAATGTCGAAGACACCTCCTTCGCGGGTCGAAGCCACCAATACGCTGCCATCCGTCTGAGGCACTACGTATCCGTCGAAGCTCCGAACCGGACACCCCGGTAGAAATCCAGGTTTACGAAGCAGGATGCGCTGTCCCTTAACCGGAGTGACCGGCAGGTCGAGCGGCAGCCAACGTTCTGCGACACCCACCCATGGGTCCGCTGCCAACACAGTATGGCCACATTGATATGAGCCGGCTAAAGTTCGTACTCCAACCGCTCTGTGCCCCGAGGTTTCTAGGCCTATAACCTCGGTCTCCCCCAAAAACACGGCCCCCAGGCTGGTAGCGGCGTGGACCAAAGCGTCCACGAATCTTTGCTCGCTGATGCATCCTTCTCCAGGTGAAAAAACGCCTCCCACGACTCCTTCACTCACCTCGGGCTCCATCTCCCGAATCTCCAGGGCCTCAAGCCACCTGACGCCTAATCCTAGCTCACCTTGCCAGGTAAGATTTTGTTTTAGCTCGTCAACCTGCGCCGGCGTAAAGGCTACCTTCAGGACACCGGCCAGGTGGAAAGGTTGGAGCATGCCCTGTAGCGATTGCGCAAGCAGCACCTTTGGGGTGATCTTTCCCATAAGGAGTACCGCCGGGAGCGGGAAGGGCTGGAGCGGCGATTGAAGCTGGTCGACAATGCCGTCAAGCCTCTGCGATTACCCAACCTGGAAAGGGCGGCCGGTCTGCTCCGGGACCTGCCCGCTCTGTGGCTGCATCAGGGAGTTACCGACGGACAGCAGGAAACCATGGTAAGAGAGGTATTCCGACGGATCACCATCGGCGGGAAGGACTTCGTAAGTATCGAGCCGAAGTCGGAATATGTCCCGCTGTTCGCGGTCATCGCGTCAGGACAGAAATATGGATATCAGGATTTCGACCCTCCTCAAAGCCCGCAACAACTAAATTCTTTTGAGGCTAAATTGGTGGAAACGGGGAGTGTTGCTTGGTTGATAGCCGCTTGACACCGCTGAAACTGGACAGGACCTCTCTCCATCGCTAAGATTTCCTT
>Ga0315336_1001983_pt1 | contig 34571 bp, 23 predicted proteins | sample ASW5metaG_FD_204512 | JGI IMG/M metagenome (GOLD analysis project Ga0315336, IMG submission 204512) | Ammonia-oxidizing marine archaeal communities from Monterey Bay, California, United States - ASW #5 | ecosystem: Environmental > Aquatic > Marine > Intertidal zone | place: USA: California...
GCCAAGCTGTACACCGCCTTGCGTTTGTCGATGGCGGATCCCGAAATTGGGATGATCACGACAGCCAATCCCAGCACGCTGATTCAGATGGCCAAGCTGGGGAATGAATTGAAACAGGATCTGATTCGAGACATCGCAGACGGTCGACTTTCGCCAAAGATCGACGTCAGTCCGTCCGTCCGCAGTCAATTGAATCGACTCGTTCGTCGCCGGAATAAGACGCGAGCTCAGCAACTGGAATCGATTGTGGATCGTTGTGGTTCGCTGCTACCCAAAGACTATTGGTGCCAGTCGCGGCTGCTCGCAGTATGGACTGGAGGCAGCGCCGGTGCCTATTTGAATTCACTGCGGACGTGGTTTGGAGAGGTGCCGATTCGGGATCATGGCTTGTCGGCCAGTGAAGGACGGATGACGATTCCGCTGGAGGATGGTCGATCTGACGGAGTGCTGGACGTGACCACGCACTTTTTCGAGTTCATTCCCGTGTCACAACATGGATACGAGTCTCCGGATGTTCTCGAAGCGCATGAACTGCAGCAGGGTGAGGACTATTATATTCTGCTCACAACGTCGTCCGGCTTGTACCGCTACGACATTCGGGATGTCGTCCGCTGCACGGGATTCTGTGGGACGACTCCCATGCTGGAGTTCCTCCACAAAGGCGCACACATTTCCAACATCACCGGAGAGAAAGTCTCGGAATCCCAGGTGGCGAACGCGGTGAGTGCCACTGCCCGACAGTTGGGTCTGGCACTCGAGCACTTCACAGTCGCACCCGTCTGGGGAGAGCCGCCGGAGTACCAGTTGTTGTTGGAAGAACGTGATGTCGGTGCGCCGCGAATGCGAGAAATGCTGGTTTCCTGCGTCGACTTCAACTTACAGCAGGTCAATTGCGAATACCGAGAAAAACGCGGGTCCGGTCGCTTGGCTCCCATGAGCTGTGTGGCCCTGGCCGACGGAACCTGGGACCGGTTCATCGCCAATCGAATTTCGCGCGTGGGCGGCAGCCTGGAACAGTACAAACACCCCTGCCTCGTTCCGGACCTGGACTTCAAGAGGCAGGTCACGCGCATGCTCGCGCCCCGGTCCCGATCGACTTCCACGGTCGACAAGGTCGCCGCGACCGGGAAAGCGCACCTGGGCATGCAACCCGTGCGGGATTGACCGAGCGGCGGACGCCCATCAAACCCCGTCACCAAGTGCTGATCAAACGCGTTCGAACGCCGTCAGGATGCTGCCGTCGGCGAGTACTGCGCCGGGTCCCACATGACTGTGTGGGCCAATTTGACACCCGGCTCCGATGACCGCCGCGCCCAGAATTGTCGTGAAGGGATGGATGACGGTTTCGGCTCCGATCTGAGCTCGCAGATCGATGTAGGTCAGATCCGGAGCGACGATCGCGACTCCGGAATCCATCAGTTCCCGCTGCCATTCGTGTTGCAGGGCGCGTTCCACATCTGCCAACTGGCACCGAGTGTTGACTCCCATTGCTTCGCGGATGTCGAGTCTGTCGGCGGCCAGGACGCGGTGACCATCAGCCGACAACAGTGCTGGACAATCCGTCAGGTAGTACTCCGCCTGGTTGTTATCAGGTCGCAGGCGTTCCAGGGCTTCCAGCAGCCGTGGAGTCTGGAATGCGTAGCAGCCCGTGTTGATCTCCTGAATGTCGAGTTGCTGGGGAGTGGCGTCGTTGTGTTCCACGATGTGTTGGAATTCTCCGTTCGCATCCCGAACAATGCGGCCCAATCCGGCATTGGCGGAAGTGATCGCCGTGCCCACGACGCAGGCGGCGTCGTTTTCTACCAGATCGGTCAGCAGACCTCCCAGCGAGGATGCGCGCAGCAGCGGGGTATCGCCCGCCAGGATGAGCACCGGTCCAACGTGATTCTGTAGCGCGGGACCGCAGACCATGACGGCGTGTCCGGTACCCAGTTGTTCCGCCTGCAGCACGAATTCCACATCGGTGTGGCTGGACAACGCCTCCCGGACGCGTTCCGACTGGTGACCGACGACCACCAACAAGCGGCGCACACCGGCAGCACGCGCCGCGTCCAGTACCAACTCGATCATGGGTCGGCCGCAAACGGGATGCAAGACCTTGGGTAGCGCCGACTTCATGCGGGTGCTCTTGCCCGCTGCCAGCACAACCGCCACAGACTCAGTCACACGGTCGCCTCTCTGAGCTGTCTGTTCTTAGAATCGCAATCCGACCCGACCGATAAATCCTGTGTCGATGTCAAATCCCGGAGTGCTGCCGCCAAAACTGACCTCACGCCCGAATACCCAGCCCCCTTCGATGAAACTGACGACGGCTCCCGATTCCATTCTCAGTCCGATCAGCAGACGGTAGTCTTCGAGTTGGATCTGTTCCGTGAGATTCCCTGGTTGACGGTCAATCTCATAAGATTCGACATGGTATTCAAAATTCGCGTAAATCCACTTGTTGTAGCCGTGGATGTTGCCCAGAAAATAGCTGACACGCGCTTCGGGGAACAACAGCCGCCATTCCCAAAGGTCATTGGGTGTGAAAACGAGGCCCGCGTATGGGATGATCATGTCATCCACGCGATCCCAGTACCCTGCGCCGAGGACCCACATCAAATGCGGCGAATTGCGAAAAAACAGCATGGCTCGCCCGTCCAGGTTCCAGGCGTCACCGCCCGGGGAAGATTCAAAGTCGCTATTCAGCGAGGGATTGAAGCCAAGTTGCATGCTCACCGGACCATTGCTGGGAGTGGCGAGTTCCAGATCCCAGCCCACCCGATACACCGTGCCAGGCAGACCAATGGAGCCTGAAGGCCCCTTCCAGAAGCGGGTTCCAAATTCCTGTGTGAAAGAAAACAGCCAGGAGGGCGAGAACGGCGCGGTGTATTTCAGACGGGCATCGATCCCGGTGATTTCCATGCTGCCCATCGGCGTGCCAGTGCCTTCGGCCGGAAGAAATGTCAGGTCACCGCGGCTTGTCCAACCGAATCGATAGGGCTGTGGTCCGTTGAGTCCCGTTTGCAGGCCTCCCGGTGCCATTCCCGGATTGACGGATCCAGGCGGGGACAGAAACGGATCGAAACCGGTTGCCGCTCCCAGCGGATTCCAGAGCGAGGGTTGATTGACGGGAATGATCGGAGGCGTGGTCAATTGCGGAATCGTGGGGCCCGCCGGCGGCATTTCGTACATCGGGCTCTGGCCACGGATTGCCTGGACAAAGTCCATGGCGGGGCTATAAACCGAGGGATTTGTGTCTTCGACGCCAGCGGGAACTGTGGCAGCCAGCATACAGGCAACAAGCGTATTCACGTCACCACCATTCAATACGAGGGTCAGCGGCACGCCCAGACGGGGAGCGGGCGGATGAATGATCGGCGCGAATTGTCTATATGACGCGATTTGGGTCAACAGCAACTGGGGTGGACGCTGTTTTCAGCGTCAATCCGCAGGGGGCGCCGTCTGGAATTCCAGTCCGGCCGCCGTCACGGATTCCCGGACGAACACGCGGTCGGGAGCAAGCCCTCGCTTGCTGGCCAGGGGCTATTTGTGGTAGCCCAGCTCGGCGATCACGTCGTACAGTTCGTCAAATGTGATGAATCGTCGGCGGAATTGGATCTTGTATTGATCAATGGCATCGGCCAATTCCAGCACTTCCGAGCGTAACGACGACTGGCCGTCGCGAAACTGACGGCGTTCGCGGTGTTCGCCGCGATGTTTGCTCGTCGTCAGGCGACGTTCGATGAAATCCTGAGACTTCTGCTGCTGGACCTGTTCCATTAGGATTCCTTCGATAGAGTGACAGACAAATGTGGTGGCAGGCCGGAACCCACCAATTTGGGCTAGGTAAGACTAGTTTGCAGATGCCAGTCGGGCAAATTCTTGCGAGACAATATGTCCGAGTTGGTGGAAGACAAACCGCTACAATGGAACCAGTGGTCATGACCGGGCTGGTTCCGAGTGCGTGCATCAGGTGGCGCCGTCCCTTTGCAGAGGATCGGCTGTGTGGAGTGCGCCACGACAGGACAGGACAGGCTGGATCGCAATGACGACCAAAATTGCCATCATCGGGGGTGGCGCAATGGCTACCGCCTGTGCGCTGTTGTTGGCCGAGCGTTCTGGACAGCGGGTGGCGTTGTGGATGCGGAACGCGGAGTTTGCACGCCAAGTGCAATCGACACGGGAGAATCAGCGTTTGCTGGCCGGAGTGTCGCTGCCGGGGGCGGTGGACGTGACGGCCGATATTCAGCGGGCCGTCGATGGCGCGGACCTGCTGGTGATTGCCATTCCTTCCAAATTCCTGCGTGATGCGTTGACGGATCTGGCAGCGGATTTGCCCCGCGGCTTGCCCGTGGTGAGCGTGATCAAGGGGATTGAAGTCGAGACGTTTCTGAGACCCTCGGAAGTGATTGCCGACATCTTGGGCGCACAGCGGATTGTGACTTTGGGAGGTCCGAGTCATGCCGAGGAAATTGCGCGGCGTATGCCAGCCAGCGTGGTGGCGGCCAGTGCCGACACGGAATGCGCTCAACAGGTGCAAGAGTTGTTCACCACAGGTCGTTTTCGTGTATACACCAACCACGATCTGTTGGGAGTGGAACTCGCCGGCGCTTTGAAAAACGTAATTGCCATCGCCGCCGGGATCTGCGACGGATTGAAGTATGGTGACAACGCCAAATCCGCATTGTTGACACGTGGCCTGGTTGAGATGACCCGCTTTGGAACTCGGCTGGGAGCCGAACCGGCGACGTTTTCCGGCCTGGCTGGAATGGGCGATTTGATCACCACCTGCAATAGCCCTTACGGTCGCAACCGGTTCGTGGGACAACGCCTGGGTGAGGGATTGGAATTGAGCGATGTGCTGGAGGAAATGGACGCCGTGGCCGAGGGCATCACCACGGCGCGCAGTGTGAACGACATGGGCCTGCAGCATGATATCGACATGCCGATCACTCGAGAGGTTTATCGTGTGCTGTTCGATGGCCGTTCGCCCGAGCAGGCCACTCAACATCTGATGTTGCGGCCTCCCAAGGGCGAATGAGGAACGCCTCACATCGGCGGCGCAGCCGCGCCCGAACTGATCCCGACACAATGACTCATGCCACGATTTCGCGAACGACTCGCGCGGGTTCGACGCCTGACAGACGGAAATCGAGTCCCTGGTGGCGGTAGGTCATGCGGCGGTGGTCGATGCCAAACAGATGCAGCATCGTGGCGTGCAGGTCGTGGACGTGCACTTTGTCTTCGGCCGCGAAATACCCCAGGTCATCCGTGGCGCCGAACGACATGCCTCCGCGAATGCCCCCGCCGGCCAGCCACATGGAAAAACCGCGCATATGGTGGTCCCGGCCCGGCAATTTGCCCTTGCCTTGAAACATCGGAGTCCGACCGAATTCACCACCCCAGATGATCAGCGTCTCGTCCAACATGCCCCGTTGCTTCAGATCTCTGATCAGGGCCGCCGTAGGCCGGTCGCACAGCCGGCAGCAGGTGTCCATATACCGAGTCAAATCTCCGTGATGATCCCAGCCGCGGTGGTACAGATGGATGAAACGCACACCACGTTCCGCCAGACGTCGCGCCAACAGGCAATTGCCGGCAAAGGTGCCGTCGGCACCCGAAGTTCCATACATCTCCAGCACGTGCCGCGGTTCGTCTGAGACATCCATCAATTGCGGTACGCTGGTCTGCATCCGGAACGCCAGTTCATACTGAGCGATCCGCGTGGCGAGTTGTGGATCCTGGACGTCTTGGTTTCGCGCGCGATTGAGCGCCGTGACCGTCTGCAACAGACGGCGTTGCTGTGCGGGCGACACGCCGGCAGGACGATTCACATAGTGGACCGGGCTGCCTGTCGAGTAGAATTCCGTTCCTTGATATCTTCCGGGCAGGAAACCAGCGCCCCACTGGCGCGATGATATCGGCTGCGGGTTGCGGCCGCCGGAACTGGTCAATACCACGAATCCCGGCAGATTCAAGCTTGCACTGCCCAGGCCGTAGGTCAGCCAGGACCCCATGCTGGGACGACCGGAGATGGATGTGCCGGTATTCATCACGGTGTGTGCCGGGTCGTGATTGATCTGGTCTGTATGCATCGAATTGATGATGCAGATTTCGTCGGCGATCGACGCCGTGTGTGGCAGGATGTCGGCGATCAGCTGCCCCGAGTGGCCATGTCTGCGGAAACGGTACTGCGGGCCCAGGCATTTCAATGCTTGACCCTGCAGTTGGGCGATGGGCTGGCCCTGCGTGATTGATGCGGGCATCGGACGCCCGTCCATTTCCGCCAGTTTGGGTTTGTAGTCGAACGTCTCCAGATGTGATGGTCCTCCGGCCATGCAAAGAAAGATCACGCGCTTGGCACGGGGAAGAAAATGCGGCAGGTCCTGTCGTCCGTCGAGCGCGTTCTGCGCGGGTGACGCCGGCAGCAGTGATGTCAACGCCAAAGAACCAATTCCCAACGACGATTGCGTCAAGAAGGACCGCCGTGTTTGCAGATGTTGCTGGCTGTCAGGCATCGGTGTCAATCCCGAGTGATGGTTTCGTGCAGGTTCAGCATGACGCGGGTCACAGCCATCCAGGCCGCCAGTTCGCTGGCCGGGAGCTCCCGGCCGAGTTCTGATTCACCGACAGAGATCAGAGCCTCTGCCGCGTTGGGATGTTGATCATAAAACGCCTGCTCGGCCAGAAGGAGATCCCGCAGCGTCTGTCGCTCAAACTCGGACGGCGGACGTGACAGCACTCGTCTCCAGACCCAGTCGATTCGCTGGGAGATCGCGCCACCCCCCTCGCGCAGCGTCCGTGTGGCCAGCGCGCGCGCTGACTCAACAAAGCTCGGATCATTCATCAGGGCTAAAGCCGCCGCGGGAGTGTTGCTGGCCTCACGACGGGCTGTGCACTCTTCGCGGGACGGTCCGTCGAAGGCCCGCAACATCGGATGCAAGAACTGGCGCTGCCAATGCGTATAAATGCCTCGGCGATATTGATTGGGGCCTGAGTCGTGTCGGTAAGTCCGCTTGGGGAAATTCAAGTGGGCGTAATACCCGGTCGGCTGATACGGATGCACGCTCGGGCCGCCCAGTCGATCATTCAGTAAGCCACTGACCGACAGAGCTCCGTCTCGAATCATCTCCGCAGGCAAGCGGAATCGCGATTGGCGGGCGAAATAGCGGTTGCCGGGATCTTGCGACAGAGCGTCGTCCGGTGGCTGTGAGCTTTGGCGATAAGCTGACGACATCACGATCCGCTTCACCAGATATTTGACGTCCCAGCCGCTGTTGATCAACTCCAGAGCCAAGTGATTGAGCAATGCCGGATGCGTGGGGACCGAGCCCTGTGATCCGGTGTCCTGCAGTGAATCGAACAAGCCGCGTCCGAAGAAAAGGTACCACAAACGGTTGGCCAGTACCCGAGCTGTCAACGGGTTGTCTCGAGCAGTGAGCCATTGCGCCAAGTCGCGACGCGTCGCTCGGCGCTGACTCACCGCCAGTTGGCCCAATGCTTGCGGAACCGCCGGTTGCACCAGTTCTCCGCTGGTGTCCTGCCAATCTCCGCGCTGGAGAATCCGCACGGGGCGCGGCGCGACCGCGACTGTGATCATCGTCGGTCGTTTGGCCTTGAGCAGCGCTTGGTGTTCCTTTTCCAGCGCCTCGATCTGAACCGCTAATCGCTCAGCAGTCGAGGATGATTGCTTTGAGGACGCCGATTCAGCTCGGCGACGCAAGGCTTTGATTTGCCGTTCCAATCCTCTGATGTGCGATTGATCCAGTGGCGAATGGACCAGGATTTCCGGGTCCCGCTTGGCCGATCGAAAATTTCCACGCTCCTGCACATCCGCAAAAAAAGCCGCCATGCTGTAGAAGTCTCGGGCGGTAAACGGATCGTATTTGTGGTCGTGGCATTCGCAGCAACCCAACGTGACTCCCATCCAGACCGAACTCACGTTGCGGACCCGGTCGGCTGCATATTTGGCCAGGTACTCCTTGTCCTGCGCGCCCCCTTCATGCGTCGTTTGTAACAGGCGGTTGTAGCCGGAAGCGATTTTCTGATCGACGGAGGGTTGCGGCGCCAGGTCACCGGCGAGCTGTTCCAGCGTGAAGCGGTCGAACGGCAAATTGTTGTTGAACGCCGCGATCACGTAGTCGCGATATGGGCTGATGTGATGCACTTGGTCCCCGTGGTAGCCGACCGTGTCGGCGTAACGCACCAGGTCCAGCCAGTACATGGCCATCCGCTCGCCGTAGTGAGGTGAGTCCAGCAGGCTGTCAACAAGTCGCTCAGTCGCGTCCGGCCGGTTGTCGCGCACAAAGGCGTCCACGGCCATTACTGTCGGCGGCAGTCCCGTCAGGTCGCGCGACAATCGTCGAATCAAAGTGATGCGGTCTGCGGCCGGCGCCGGACTGAGTCCGGCACGTTCGATGGTCGACAGAATGAAACGGTCGATTGATCCCGACGGCCAATCGCGGCGCCGTACGGCTGGAGGCTTGGCCGCGCGGGGCACCACGTAGGCCCAATGTTGAGTGTATCTGGCACCATCCTCGATCCATCGCTTCAACAAACGCACGTGCTCGATCGTCAGTTGGCGCTGAGCGGTGACAGGTGGCATCCGCTGCTCAGGATCGTGGCTGGTGATCCGCTGCCAGAGTGGGCTGTCCTCTGGATCGGCAGCCGTTGTGACGCTCCGCAGACCGGCCGCTCGGTCGAGACGCAGGTCGGCCTTTCGCTGTTTTACGTCCGGACCGTGACAGGCAAAACAGGTTTGTGACAGAATCGGACGAATCTGGGAGTCGAAGTCGATCGGACGGTCATCGGCACTGGCCGAAACAGCGACCATGGTCCAGCCGGCCAGCAGCAGCGCGGGGTGCTGCATCCCCGCCATCCGCTCCTGTCGTTGTCGAGGGCAGGTCATTTGACAAATCCTTGAGGATCGCACGTGCTGCGGAAAATTCGTGATCCGGGTCCACCGCTGTGAGTCTTCTCGCTGACAGTGCAGGAAGCCGAGTCGCCGCACGAGTGAGCTGGCAGAAATCCGAGCACCACGCACTATCTTAGCCAGCTCATGCCCGATGGGAAACTGCTGTTGCTCAGCAACTGTCAGCCGGAACGCTTTCATCGGATATCAGACATCGCGCGCGACCAACGCAATTTCTGGCTGGCTTGCCTTCGTGCCGTGGTATCTGTTTGATTATGATACGCGTAGCGACATGTGTCAGATGTCGATTCGTGTCAGTGGTTGGAATGCGACCGGCAACCGCCCAACGGGGCCCGGTCGTACGCTGTAGTTTTTGCGGTGTGAGGCCGCCCGCGGACAGACAAATCAAGAATCGAGGATCGTCATGGTGCAACACTTGAATCGTCGTGAAATGTTGAAGACCACCGCCATGTTGGGCGCTGGAGCGTGGGTCACTGGTGTCCCGCGATTCGAGGTGTCCGCCGCGGCCAACGACAAACTCAACATCGCCTGCATCGGAATCGGTGGCCGAGGTGTTGCCAATCTGAACGCATTGGCCAGCCAGAACATCGTTGCCCTGTGTGATGTGGACGACAAACGCGCCGGGAATGCTTACCAGCGTCACCCGCGCGCCCGCAAGTTCTTCGACTATCGACGCATGCTGGACCAGATGGAAAAGCAGATTGATGCCGTCGTGGTCAGTACGCCGGACCACACGCATTTTCATCCCTGCATGGCGGTTCTGGAACGAGGAAAACATCTGTATTGTGAAAAGCCCATGGCACACGCTGTCGCGGAAGTACGGGGCATGACGCGGCTCGCGGAAAAGATGAAAGTGGCCACGCAATTGGGCGTACAGCGACACACATTGAACAACGTGCACCGTGTGGTCGAACTGGTGCGCAGTGGAGCGATCGGGACCGTGCGCGAGGTGTACAGCTGGGTCGGTGGCACCCGGGGTATGCCCGCAGTTCCCCAAGATACCCCAGCGGTGCCGGCCTCGTTCAAATGGGATTTGTGGCTGGGCGGGGCGGGACAGCGTCCGTACAGCCCCGCCTACGCGCCCTACAATTGGAGATTTTGGTGGGACTTTGGCACGGGCGAGACTGGGAACTGGGGCTGTCACATCCTCGACATTCCCTACTGGGCCCTGGGTTTGAAGTATCCCAGCCGTGTGGATGCCTCAGGCCCCGAAGTCGATCCGCAGCGTGCTTCCAAGTCGATGCAAACCCGATTTGTGTTTCCTGCCGAAGGAGATCGAGCGGAAGTGATCCTGCATTGGGATCACGCCAGCAACGGCCCCGAGATTCTCAAGAAATACGGCATGTCTCCCAAAGGACAGAACACACTGTTTGTTGGCAGCGACGGGATGCTGTTGTGCGGTTTTGGGTCGCGCAAATTGTACCCGCAAGAGAAGTTTGCCGACTTCAAGGCTCCCGACCGTAGCCTGCCGGATTCTCCGGGTTTCCATCGTGAGTGGATCGCTGCTTGCCACGGCGGAAAACCAGCCACTTGTGAATTCGGTTATTCGGGGCCACTGACCGAGACGGTTTTGCTGGGTAATACGGCGTACCGCGCCGGTGGAGGCTTCGACTGGGACCACCAGAACATGATCGCCAACGGAAATTCGCGGGCGGAGCCCCTGTTGCGGCCCACGTATCGCAAAGGATGGGAAATCGCCAGCAGCACAACGTGAGGTGAGCTCGTGGCGCTGATGTCGCTGCACGGTCGGATCGCTTGGAGCGTTGAGGGGAGTAGCGTATTGCATGCAACACCGATAAGACGATTCGGCACTTGTCCAGTTGTCGGTTGGTGGATTGGTCTGGCTGTGACGTGGCTGCTCGGACCGATTTGTGGGTCCACCGTCACAGCACAAGATCGACAAACCGTTGAAGCGGACCACGCTCAACGCATGCGTGTGGGAATGCGTGTGTTTCGCGACCAGGTGCGTCCCTTGCTGCTCAAGCACTGCTGGGAGTGTCACGGAGGTAAGTCGACCAAGGCAGAGTTTGATCTCTCCACACGGAAAGGGTTTTTGGACAGCGGTTTGGGAGACCGGGACGCCGGCACTCGTCATCTGCTGGCAATGCTGCGGCACGAAGAGAAACCGCACATGCCGCACAAGAGGCCGCAATTGTCCGCGGCTGCGATTTCCGCCATCGCCCGCTGGGTGGATCATGGAGCACCCTACGACGCTCCGTTGGGCGGTGGCCCGCAGGCATCGAACCAGCCCAACGTATCCGGCAAACCGCAGTTCTGGTCGCTGGCTCCACTGAGCGTCACGCCGCCGCCGCGCCTTGATGATCAGGACTGGCCGCGAACGGCCATCGACCGGTTCATCCTGCAAAGACAGCAGCAACGTGGTTTGCGGCCGAATCCTGCCGCCAGCCGTCGCGTGCTGATCCGTCGGGCATACTTTGACCTGATTGGTCTGCCTCCCCAGCCGGAACAAGTGCAGGCCTTCGTGTCTGCCAAGGGACCGCAGTCCTACGAGGCTCTGATCGACGAACTGCTTGAGTCATCCCATTATGGAGAACGCTGGGCCCGGCATTGGATGGATGTGGCGCGGTTTGCCGAGTCGCATGGATACGAGCAGGACTACGACCGTCCGCACGCCTATCACTATCGCGACTTCTTGATCACCGCCTTCAACACCGATATGCCCTACGACCAGTTTGTGCAGTGGCAGCTGGCTGGAGATGAATTGGCACCGCAACAGCCGCTGGCCTTGATGGCCACTGGATTTCTGGGGGCCGGCGCGTTTCCCACGCAGTTGACCGAGGCCGAATTCGAATCGGCCCGGTATGACGAATTGGACGACATGTTGTCGACAACGGGAGTGGCATTTCTGGGGTTGTCGGTGGGATGCGCGCGGTGTCATGAACACAAGTACGATCCGATTTCACAACGTGACTATTACCGGATGGCGGCCACGTTTACGACTACGATTCGCAGCGAAATCGAACTGCAGCTCAAACCCGGGCAGAAAAAAACGAAGGTGCAAGTGACCAGCGAAGGATTCAAACCCACGAAACACAACGCGGATGGACGCGGTTTTCCCCACTTCTACAAGACCACACATTTCTTGAATCGAGGCGATGTTCGACAGAAGGGGGCCGTGGCGACTCCCAGTTATTTGAGCGTCTTGATGCGCAACGGCCTCGATGAAACGCACTGGCGCATCGAACCCCCCGAGGATTGGAAGCGAACGAGTTTTCGACGCGCGTCGATGGCACGTTGGCTGACCGACAGCCAACATGGCGCCGGACATGTGGCGGCGCGGGTGATTGTCAATCGAGTCTGGAGTCATCATTTTGGACGCGGGCTGGTGAGCACGCCGAATGATTTCGGCTTTCAGGGGCAGCGACCCAGTCACCCCGCCCTGCTCGACTGGCTCGCCGCAGACTTGATCCACCACGGTTGGAAGTTGAAACGACTGCACAAGCTGATCATGACCAGTGCCGTGTATCTGCAGAACACGCACAGCGATCCACAGCGGATCGAACGCGATCCGGAGAACAGGTTGTATTGGAAACGCGTGCCCAGGCGACTGGAGGCCGAGGCGATTCGGGACAGCATGTTGCAGGTCGCTGGTCTGTTGGACCGCACACTGCACGGGCCCGGTACACTGGATCCGAACACGCGTCGTCGCAGCGTCTATTTCTTTATCAAACGCAGCAAGCTGATTCCGATGATGATGTTATACGATTGGCCAGAGCATCTGGTGAGCGTGGGGCAGCGCAGTCGCACAACAGTCGCGCCTCAGGGATTGATGTTCATTAACAGTCCTCAAATTCGGCAGTACGCTGCGGGGTTCGCTGGCAGCTTACGGGGAGCGACCGATCTCGAGCGGATCGACCATGCCTATCAGGTCGCTTTCGGCCGTGGGGCGAGTCAAGCGGAACGCAGTTTGTCCGAGGCGTTTGTGCGGCAGCAGGCGCGTAATTACGAACAGGCGGCGGTGTCCAAGCCGCGCGCTCAGGCTTGGACCGACTTGTGCCAGGCGTTGCTGGGCGGCACGGAGTTTATCTACATCGAATGAGATCGCATGAGCGAGCCTGGCGTCCCGATGGCCCTCGGGCGGGGTCCGGTGCACGACTGATGTATGACTGACAGGTAGGGAGAGTGCTGATGAACGCAGGCGACATGCGCATGTCCGGTGGGCTACCGACGCGACGCCAGGCACTACAACTGGCCGGTTCCGGGGCCGGAATCCTTGGCTTGGCCGCGTTGCTGCGCGATGAACGGCGTTTGTCGAACTTGGCCGCGGGCGAATCCGTCGCCAGCGACCGGGGCCTGGCACCCCTGGCTCCTCGGACCACGCACTTTCGCGAACGCGCCCGACGGGTGATTTGGATTTTCGTCAACGGGGGGCCCAGTCACGTTGATACCTGGGACTACAAGCCGGCGTTGAACAAATGGAATGGAAAGTCCATCAAGCAGTTCGATCCGTCATTCCAAAACACGACTGGTTTTTTCAAGAACCAGGTCGGAAATCTGATGCAATCACCGTTTCAATTCGCCGAGCGGGGCGAATGCGGGAAACCTGTTTCCGAGATTTTTCCCAATCTCGGTGCCCATGTCGACAAGATGGCTTTTGTGCACTCGGGATACACCGAATCCAACAATCATTCACCGGCGCTGTTCATGATGAACACGGGAATGCCGCGGATGGGACTTCCCTGCGTGGGGTCATGGGTGACTTATGGGTTGGGAAGTGAAAGTCGGGATCTGCCCAGCTTTGTGGTGATGAGCGATCCGAAGGGCCGTGGATTGCCCAAGGGGCACGCCGCGAATTGGGGAGCCGCGTTCTTGCCCGGTGTCTACCAGGGAACGCATCTGAAGCCACAAGGACCCCCGATCGACAATCTCGAACGGCCCAAACGGATGACGTCCACACAACAACGTGCGCAATTGAACCTGTTGCAATCGATCAATGACCTGCATCGACGACGATTTGCGGACGAGGGGGAATTGTCGGCGCGAATCGAAAGTTATGAACTGGCGTTCCGCATGCAGTCTGCCGCCCCGGAGGCGATCGATATCGCCGCAGAAACACCGGCGACACAAGCGCTGTATGGGGTGGGTCATCCGCGATGTGATCACTTCGCTCGGCAGTGCCTTGTGGCGCGCCGCATGGTGGAACGCGGCGTGCGGTTTGTGCAGATCTACTCTGGAGGCATGGCCAATCAACGCTCATGGGATGGGCACCAGGACATTCGAGGCAATCATTCGCAGTTTGCCGGCGAGACCGATCAACCGGTGGCCGGGCTGTTAACCGATCTGGAACAACGCGGACTGCTGGATGACACATTGATCATATGGGGTGGCGAATTTGGACGACTGCCCGTGGCCCAGACCGGAAAACAACCGGGCCGCGATCACAATCCGCATTGTTTTACCGCCTGGATGGCGGGCGCGGGAGTCAAGGGAGGCGTGAGCTACGGTTCGTCGGACGAAGTCGGTTTTCGAGCGGCAGAGAAACGTGTGCATGTGAACGACTTGCACGCCACGATTCTGCATCTGCTCGGCATCGATCACGAACGCCTGACATTCATGTACAGTGGACGGCAATTTCGACTGACCGATGTGGCTGGTCACGTGATTCACGACATCGTGGCCTGAGCGTTTGCAGTCATGTGGGGCTCGCTGCGTGACAGTACCTACCCTCAAACGGCCATCGGGCATGTTCCCGAAACGACGCGACTCGGACTGAACCGGCATGGGATGAAGGACCAACCAACTCAGATGTTTCAGCCTCCGCCGGTCAGGCACGGCTTCGGCCCCGGAGACCGGACCTGATGACTTGTGGCCAGGATCAACGGGCAGGCGGTAACGGATGACCGTGGATCCACTGTTCGAACGCGATGGTCGGAAAGGCTGGAGCGTGCAACGCTTCGAGGAACAGACGATGAACACGCACACAGACGCCGCGGCCGGACTGGCGCAAATCGGAATGCGACGCGTGGTCGTCATTCCATTTCTGAGCTGGCTGCTGCTGTCTTGGACGGGAGTGGCAGATGTTCGTGCGGAAACCGCTGCCGATCGGCCGAACTTTGTCTTGATGATGTGCGACGACCTCGGTTGGGGTGACACGGGTTTCAACGGCAATCGCGTGATCCGCACTCCGTCGCTCGACGCGATGGCCAAATCGGGAATGGTGTTTCGCCGATTCTATGCAGCCTCGGCCGTCTGCAGTCCGACCCGCGGTTCCGTATTGACCGGTCGGCACCCCTATCGCTACGGCGTGACAACGGCCAATACCGGTCATCTGCGATCCGGCGAGTTGACACTGGCCGAGCTTCTGCGGGAACTGGGTTACGCGACCGGGCACTTCGGCAAGTGGCACCTGGGAACGATGAGCCGGACGGTGGTCGAGTCCAATCGGGGTGGTCCCCGGGGAGCTAAGAATTTTGCTCCGCCCTGGATCAACGGGTTTCAGGTTTGTTTCAGTACCGAGGCCAAACTGCCGACGTATGACCCGATGTGGAAGCCGCGGCAGGGGGCTGGAAAAAGAGGCTGGGATTTCATTGCCGATCGCGCGCAGGCCGAATTGTACGGAACCCACTATTGGAACCAGGACGCGCAGCAGGTCACGGACAACCTGGACGGTGACGACTCCCGCGTGATCATGGATCGCGTGGTGCCGTTCGTTCAACGCGCGGCGCAGCAAAAACAACCATTTTTGGCCGTCGTCTGGTTTCACACTCCCCATCTACCCGTGGTTGCCGGACCGCGTCACGCGGGGATGTATGCCGAACACGACAGCTATCCGCGCAATTATTTCGGCTGTGTGACCGCAATGGACGAACAGGTTGGCCGTTTGCGGCGCGTCTTGAGGGATCTGGGAGTGTCGGAGAACACTTTGCTGGCCTTCTGTTCGGACAATGGCCCCGAAGGAAAGGCGTCGGCCCCGGGATCCGCGGGGCGATTTCGCGGAAGAAAACGCGACCTCTACGAAGGCGGGATTCGGGTGCCCGCAGTCGTGGAGTGGCCGCAACGCGTTGCGGCCGGCAGCGCCACCGACTATCCCGCGGTCACCAGTGATTTCTTGCCGACGATCCTGGACATCCTGCAATGGAAACTGCCCGCTCGCAGGCCGATTGACGGTGTCAGCCTGGTACCGGTCCTTGCCCAAGAACAACGGCAGCGTCCGGTTCCCATCGGGTTCGAGTTTGCCGGCAAACTGGCGCTGAGCGACAACCGGTACAAGATTGTATCGTACCCCCCGGCCGGAACGGCCCGCTCCAAGAAGAAACAGGCGCCGCAGAACGCAATTCAGTCCCGCACGTTCGAGTTGTATGATCTGCTGGAGGATCCCGGTGAGTCCAGGAACATTGCCGAACACCACCCGCAGCTTGTGCGGGACATGGTACTTCGACTCAGCGCCTGGCGCAAATCGTGTCAAGTCAGCGCCGGCGGTGCTGACTATCCGCACTCCGATTCGCAACCATGACGAACCCCGGTTGGTTCGCTGCCGCGCTGCACTGGGATGTTAAGCGTAGAATCGACCGGAGACCTGTTCGGCATGGAACACGAGCCATTGCGGCAGAGTGTACACCGCGTGTCCGGCGTGGTGTTCACGCAATATGCCCGGGATGCTGCCGTAGTCGGTCAGCAGAGTCAAACCCTCTTTAGCCACACGCATCCCACACTCCAGATGTGCGCGCAGATGTCTGACGCAATGACGGGGTTGCAGGAGCGAATTGAGTGCTCGATCGGCCGACCACGTGCGCCAGAAGGCGATATTGGGCGCGACGTTGGTTCCGGCAATGCCAATTTGCTGAACCACATCTCCGTGCGTGGCGTGCAGCAAGGCGGCTGACGCGGGAGGAAATTCCGCCAGATACTCGGCGCGTCCTTGCGTTGGAACGTGGTAAATGATGTGTAACAGCTTGCTATAACCGTCGGTTTCCCATCCATAACGGATCGGCGTACCAAAGGTGACGATGTCGAGCCGGTCGGATAGGGAGCCAGCAGCCTTTTCTTCCAGCATATTTCGGACCGCCGGCCACACGGGAATATCAATGGTCGCTTGATAGGGGCTGCGGAAAAAGACCTTGGCGGCATCGAAGAACTGGTTCGTACAATCTGATGACGTTCCCAGCAGGTTGGTGATGAGGCTGAACACGTTGCCGCCATGACTGTGTCCCCACAGGATGATCCGCTTGTTCTCCTGGAGTCTGAGCAGATGGTCAAGCAGCCGGATTGCGCCATCGGCCCGCCCCACGTGATGATTCTCTCCGGACCAGTTGAACAGTTCCACACAGATGCGGGGCTGGCCGGGACGGTTGATTCCCTGATCTAGCAATTCGACAAACCTGGGTGTGAAATTTCCATGTTCGCCCATGACAGAGTCAACCCAGGCCTTGCTGCGATCGAGCATGGCATCACCGATGCCGGGAAACCACCGGGACAGTTCGGTCCACACGCTGCCCAGGTCCTGACCGACAAAGGTGCCGTGAACAACCACGATCCGTCCAACTCCCGCATCGCGCATCCGGTCGCCAACCGTCTGCATTCGGCTAACGAATTCGTCCGAATCCGGATCCACGGGATCACCGGATCGGATCAGTTCATAGTCCGCTTGCGGACGCGCGTCGGAATAGACTTGATGTTGAAACTGGTTGTCGCGGGGCATTTCAGAAATTGCGTGTCTGAGTGCTTTGAGTTGATAGGTAACCTGAGCATGAGCTGGAATGAAGCGGATGAACGCACGCGATTCGTCAGCCGCCGGTCACTTTGTCGATGTTCGAGATCCGTGTGATTGATGGGAAGCGACATCCAGATACAGGTCATAGCGACCCGTGTGTGCCCAGTCATTAGTTTCGTCGAAAGCCACGTACAGCACGCGGGGTTTGTGGTTTTGAATATGGTCGACGGCTGCCGCCAAGGTCAAGTAATCGTACCGTACATTGTGCCAGACGCGTGACAGTTTCCGGTACAGAATATGGCGTGGTGCGGACGGGTTTGTCACGCGGATGTTCCAGCCCGCATTGACGAAGAGCCCACTTCGGCGTTGGTTGACGATGAACGGGAACACGTCCCGGGAGCTGAATACGGCCACTTGGCCTGCCCAGGCCGGTTTGTTGTTCAACCATTCCAGGACGGTCGTATTCGGATTGGGGATCTTTGCATTCGATTTGACTCGGGTATCCGCGTATCCGGTCAACAGCTCGCTGTAGCCCGGATAGGAAAAGTACAGTTTATGGGCAACACGGACCCCTGATTTGCGATCCGGGTCGCCGTACACGAGGCCTGTGCCAGGGATGGCCTTCCAGAACAAGGGCCTCAGTGCCTGTGCGCGGTTTCGCAGCGGCGTGGGATGTCCTGGGACGGGAACGAGCGGCACTTGCAACTGTGGTTTGACTCAGGCCTGAACTGGCCGCGGCTGGCCAAACGTTTGCCGGCGACCGCGGTGGCCGGTCTTGCGTGGCAGTCGACGGCAAAGTGCGCGTCGGAAGAGGTTCGAGGTCAGGCCTCGATCAGTCCTTCGCGGATTGCCAGACGGGTCAACTGCACTCGGTCGTGAACTTGAAGTCGGTTCATGATCCGGTATTTGTGGCTGTCGATCGACTTGGGTGACAGGTGCAACAAACGTGCGGTTTCCTTGACACTTTTTCCCTCGGCTAACGGCCTCAGAATTTGTAATTGCCGTCGCGTCAGTTGAGCCAGTGGGCCGGTATGTTTGGTGTCAATTCTTCGGGTAATCGGATCGAATTGGAGAATCTTCTCCACCCTGTTGGAAAAGTGCGTGCCGCCATGAGTGACCGAGTGAATGACGGAACTCAGTGTTTCCACTCGATCGGCCGTGGTCAGACCTCCCATTGTGCCGCACTCCAGAATGACACGCATCTGAATGGGAGAGAGTTCGTTGTTGGTCAGCATGATCAGCGGAAGTTTCAGCGAACTGTCGCGGAGTCTTTCAATCATTCCGACGCGCTGTGTATCAAACACGACGAACTTCGGTTGGGTTGCACGGAGGATGTCCAGCGCCTGGTTGTCCTGGTCGGTTACCGATCGTAATCGGACCTGGGGATGTTTCTGATAGTAGGATTCCAGTGTGTCGCTCAGCATTCCTGAGTTTCCAATGAGCACTCCTTGGATCAGGCCTTCAACCATGCGTCTTCCTCCTGCTGCTGTTCAGTGAATTTCATTTATCTCGAGTGGCGTGTTCGTGATTTGAGGTGCCGTTCGAGAAGGCAAAACACTCTTGTTAAGCAGTTAATGGAGGAATCAATTGGCATTGGACAAACAAATGTCAGAGCTCCAACCAGAATCGCGCAACCGATGTCGGATCGCCTGATCCGTTGGGAATCAGAATCTGCACGGCATGCGTGGCATGCAGCACAAACTGTGCGGCAAAGACGTCAAGTCCGTTGAAAGGCGTTTCGGGGCTCGTGTTGTGTGTCCAACGTCGGACCGCTGCCGGCGCGCGGTGGTGTGAACACGCGTCTGCCGCCGCCGCGGAGTCATCAGAGACAATGCCGTGGTTTGACGTGGCTGTGTTTGACGTGGCTGTGTTTGACGTGGCTGTGTTTGACGTGGCTGTGTTTGACGCGCGGGCCGTGTTGGACGCGCATGGCGCATCACACGTGGTGTGACTTGGTCCGATGCTGCGGTTGACGTGTCGTGTGGGTGTGGAGGTTCATGTTCGTCGCGGCGTTGCGGTATCTGGAAGCGGCCGTCTCCACGCAACACGTTCACACACGTGTTTGACACACATGTGTCTGATGCGTTTCCGGTCGCGGCGGCGGGTTGGCGGCACTGCATCGGCCCCAAACCACAGGTCCGCTTAGGTGAGGCACGCGTACGTGGTTTGGCAGAGTCACTGGGACAAGTGCTGGTACAGCGGCAGGTGTCGATAGTAGACTTCGAGAATCAGCAGTTTCATGGACGACGCGTACAACCGTCCCCCGCTTTTTTCCCACTGGTCTCTGGGTTGCCAGGTACCGGCAGTTGTGCCTTTCTGTTCCTGAGATTCCACAAGGATGTCTCTCAGGGCCGCGTTCCAGGCATTCCAGTACTCGCCCTGCATGTGGTACATCACCTGGCTGCCGTAATACCAGGCGTAGGATGTGTTGCGCTGGTCTTTTTGCGGAAGGTTTTTGAGCAGATAATCGGCCCCGGCCCGCATCCGCGGATCGTTGCGTTCCAACCCCATGAACTGCAAACACAGCAGGCCTTCGGCGGTCATCGTGACTTTAGGTGAACGGTTGGTGTAACCAAATAATCCACCGACGGGCTGATTACCCTCGACAGATTTCAACCAGCGACCGATGTGCTGGAACGTCTCGGCGGAAACGCTCAATCCCGCCATTTCTCCGCTTTTAAGCGCCATCAGCTGCCAGCCGACGACGGAAGTGTCGGCGGCTTCATTGGGCTGATATCTCCAGCCGCCGCTCGGTTTGTGCTGGCTGGCCACAATGAAGTCCAGTGACGTTTGGGCCGGTTGTTTGAGTTCATCGTCACCGGTCATTCCGTACAGTTCACACAGCGCCATCGAGGCGACTCCGTGACTGTACATCCAGTGATGCTTGTTGCCGGGCACGAACAGGTCGCCATTTTTCTGCTGATGTGCGACCAGCCATTCAGCGGCAGCCGCGACAGATTTTCGATACGCGCCCTGTTGGTGGGTGTGGCCTGCGGCGAGAAACGGCAACAGTGCGAAACCGGTGGCCGCTGTATCCGATTTCACTGAGCCGGCGTGCGGGCAATTCGCATGTTTGCCTTGGCAGTTCTTGTGGAAATTGTCCAGGCTCCAGTTGCCTTCCGGATCCTGGTGATCGGCTAGCCACTTGAGCCCCAGGTCAACCGCGCGCTCCGTTTTGTCACTGCCTCCCAGAATTTCAATGTACTCCTGCCGGACGTTGCCCTGCCGCAATACCAGCAGCGATTTGAGTCCGACCTTATCTTTGGCAAACGCGACCCGTGGCGCGCGCGCGGGGCGGCGGTTCAAAAGACTGACTCGTTTTCCAAATGACGGTGGTGCCTCGTTGCTGCGTTCCGCCAGACTGCCGACGACCCGCGGCTTGCGGCTCGGAAAGGGAGCTCCGGCAACCTCGGACGGCGGACGCGTGGGAACGGCTCGGTCCATGCGAGTCCTGGCCAGTGCGATTTCCGTCGCGTCCAACGGCGATTCGGCAGCGGGCTGGTCGGCTTTCAACGTGTTCAACGGCGGGGTGTCCGCCAGCCGACTGACGGCGAGTTGGGCTGGTGACGTCGCGGCTCGATTCAAGGGCGTGACGGGCACGTCGCGTTCTGGACCCGGTGTGATCTGTACCGCGGTCGATTTCAAGGCCGTGCGTCTGGGGCCGAAGGGCAGCGACGGATCCGGCCGCGTTGGCGGTTCGAGCGTGGTGTTGGCAATCTGCGAGGACGCTTTTTGGGGGCTGACGGTTTCTGCAACCGAGACTCCGGGGAGTTGCGGGATTTGACTCCCCGCGGCAATGGTCGGAGTCGGTTCATCCAGTTGTGATGTGGTCAGTGTTCGGGATGCGATCGCGGCTTGCCGCGCCACCGGCAACGGAACGGGTGGAGTCGGGGTCCCGGTCGGATTGACTTCGGAGCGTTCCAGTTGGGTTTGGCTGGGACGAGTCGGTTCCAGGGGGGCCGTGTCGTTGGCTGCCGTGCTCTGGATACCGGGTTCGGGGACAGAGATCACCGAACGCGGTACGGGAGCCTGCCGTTTCTTGACTTGCAGGGCTTTTGCGTCGCGGACCGTGACCGGCAATTCGGGAAGTGTCTCTTCCAGGATTGGCAGTCCACGCGTGGGCTTGGACTGGGGTGTGCGTTTCAACGGACTCTGCAGTGACAGATTGGTCGACCGACTCGATGGAGTGGATATGGGGGTTGCTGCCAGCGGCATGGGACTGGGTTGCCGCTGTCGCGGTGGGAGTTGAACGGGAGTGGCCGTGGGAGTGACGGTGCCAGAGGTCGTTTGCCGGTCAATGACCGTCTTCACGGCCGCAGGGTCCGGCACAGCGTTCGGAGTTTCTTGTGGTGGCAATTCCGCGGCTCCCGGATCGACAGCCGGCTGTCGGTTCACGGAGGCGACAGCGCGTGGCTGCGGTGACTTGACTGCGGTGGACGTTGTCGGTACGTCGGCCGGCTTGATCACAGCCATGTTCGTCGACTGCGACGGTTGCAATACCGGTGGCGCTGAAGTTTCTGAAGTGCGGTTCATCGGTAGAGACTCCAGCAGTGCCTGGCGGCGCGGCAGAGAAACGGTACGCGGTTGCACGGGCCGCTCGGTGGCCGGTTCCACAGGCGCGGGGAGTGTTACGGCGGGTTCACTGGCTTCCGCGAGAGTTTGTTGTCTGGGGCCGGTGGTCCGTCGGGTCAGTGGTCGGAGTTCTGGTGGTGTGTTGGTTACGGTGACGGATTGTGGTTGGGGATTCACATTTGCCACGGGGCGGTTCCGGGGGATCGGCAGCGAGGGGAACGGCTTGACCGCGGCTTGGGGAACCGTGCTGGGTTGCGTGACTTGGCGCACCTGATCCGGGACCTGCTGCTGGGGGGCATCCAGGTCAGCGACTTTTTCGTACGACTCGCGTCCATCCTCGTGTGATTGCCGTTCGCTCTCCAGCAGGCTGTCTGAGATGGGGTCGCTTTGATTGACCTCGGCTACGATCATCTCGACGACCTTCGGCAGGGTCCAGGCTGCCAGGATCAGCAACACGAGCAGATGTACGGCGACGCTGCCGATAAAGAACCGCGATGCGTAGGCACGCTCCCAGAGAGTTCCGCGATACCATGTGATCAGAGCGATGATACTCATGATCAGCAGTGTGATCAGCAGGCTTTGCCACCACAGCCGGCCGAGTCCGGACAGGTGTGATGTGTCCCAGCGATTCACTCGTGCAATTTCTTCGGCCTGGCTCACGAACAGACGGTCTTGTCCGTCCCGATCGCTGGCGAAGACCAGGGTGTATCCTTCGGTGGACAGTCCCGGTTCTGTTTCATGCGCGGCGGTGTTGAGGCTGGTGCCGAGGTTCTCAGGGGGGGCCAATGTGCCACCGCTGATCCGGGCACGGTACAAGTCGAGGTTAACGGGTTCGTCGGGCCGTGCGCGTCGATCCGATGCGAAATACAGATACGCGCCGTTGGGTGAAACGAACGGAGCTCCGTCGTTGACGCGCGGCTGGTTCACGATCGGCAGTCGTTCAGCCGCCAGCCAGGGATCGGCGGTGTCTGCCCGTGCGGATCGGAACAGATCGAATGTTGCTGCCCGGCGACGGACTCGGATTGTCACTGTCCAGGCGGTCTCGATGGATCGAGGATTCTCAGGATGTTCGAGTCGTTCCACGCGATCGGAAGCAAAAAACAGCTGCGTGTGATCGGGGGAAATGGCCGGATCGTATTCATCGGCGCTGCTGTTGATCTGCGGGCCGAGATTGACCGGTGGCTGCCAGGTCCCACGTTCGGAGCGGTGTGAGACATAGAGGTCGAACCCTCCCAGGCCACCGGCTCGGTCCGAATAGAAATACAGGTGCCGTTGCTGCCGATCCAGCAGCGGTCCAAAGTCATTGGCGGTGCTGTTGATCACCGGCACAGGTTGAGGATCGCTCCATCCCCCGGGGACGCGTCGAGATTCCCAGATGTCGGCTTGTCCGCTTTCGCTGCGTCGACTGAAATACAGCAGGGTGCCGTGAGCGGCAAAACGTGGAGTGGCCAGCGGTTGCTGGTTTGTCTGCCCGTTGGCCGCCGCGTCCGCCGCGGTCCACTCAATTTCACTCGGAGGTTGCCAGACGATTTCGCGTGTTGGCGGAGCCTGCTGCTGAGGCCAGTCGGTGTTGCCCGCGACGGGGACCAGGTACGGCGTGCGTCGCGGCAGGGCCCAGATCACTGCGAACACGGCGAGGGCTGTCGCGGCAGCGGCAATCCCCCATTTGCCGCGAGTGACATGTACTAGACGACGCAGAGCGTTTCGGACAGCCATTTCTGAAACCTTACCTGCTCGGTGTTTCGCCGCCGTTCATTGTTCCTGAACCGCGGCGACTCGATAGTCGATTCCCGCCTTGTTGCAGATACCCATCACACGCACGGCGTATTTGAATGCCGATTCGCCATCACCGCGAATCAACACGGATTGGTGTGGGTTGTTTTCTTGAGACGCACGGATCAACCGCAGCAATTGATTTTCGTTGTAATCGCTGCGGGCAACGCGGAGCTTTCCTTCGCGGGTGATGTTGACGATCAGGTCCTGTGTCATCGACAACGGCTGAGCTTGGGCGACTTCGGGAAGGTCCACATCCAGTTCTCGCTCTTCCTGGTCGTAGGTGGTGGCCACCAGGAAAAAGATCAGCAGCAGAAACACCACGTCGATGACGGGTGTGAGATTAGGACCGTCGTCATGCAAATCCGAGTCGGGCAGTTTCATGGTGGGCTGCTTCCGCGATTTCTGAACATGTGAAATTCGATTGATTCGTCAGCGCAGTGTTTTCGTTCGTGCAGTGTTGTGGGCATCCGTCATGCCGGGTGACCGGCCGTGACCTGCTGGCTGGCGGCTTCAGCCGGGTGCGGCCGCGGCCAGAGTCGGGGCGGTTTCGGAGTGCTCCACCGGCGGCGGCGGCGCGTCCGCATCCGGACTCCGCAGACGCACCAGCTGGGGCAACGCTGACATCAGGTGTTCGTCGATCTGGCGAAACATGTGTTCCACGCGCGAGTTGAACCAGGCCGATAGCAGCAGGCAGGGAATCGCGACGGTCAGTCCGGCCGCGGTGGTCAACAGCGCCATGTAGATGCCCTGCGCCATGAGTTCCCCTTTGCCAAGCCCGGCCTGACTGGCCGTTCGAAAGGCGATGATCATGCCCAGGACGGTGCCCAGCAGGCCGACGAGCGGTGCCACGCTGCCGATCACATTCAGGGGGCGGATGCGACTGCGGATCGCCGCCATTTCCCGGTTGGCGGCGTCTTCCATCGTCTTTTCGATTTCTGCTGGCGGACGTTCGATACGCAGCAGCCCGGCACTCAGAATGCGGGACATCGGAGACGGGGCGTCACGACAGAGAATCTGAAAGGGTTCGGGATCGGAGCGCCCTGCGGAACAGATCTCGATCAGGCGTTGGACGAACGGGCCGGGCATGATGACGTTCCGTCGCACGTGGAACAACCGTTCGATCGTGACGGTCACTGCCCCCATCGAGAACAGTCCCAGGACCACCATGAAGCCGATTCCGGTGAGGCCGCTGTTGAGAATCAGGGTGATCATCGAGTCATCTTGGTCTGCTGGTTCGGCTGCCCTGTCCGCTGGCTGTTTGGCGGGCGGCTGATCACCCGCTTTGCCGCCGATTTGTGCCCGCAGCGGACCGTTGAGTGCCAGCGGGATCAACAGCAGCAGCAGTGTCATGCGCAGCACCGGCTGCAGGAGAGTGGATGCACGTCGTGGCATTCTGATACCTCATTGCGGCGTGGAGTGTGGGCGATCCGACGTTCGTCAAGGCGGTCGGGCGCCGGGCCTCATTTCTTGCCAATCGTGGCCAGTAGCTTTTGCGCATCTTGAGCACGGGGATGCTTGGCGTGTTTGGTGATGATCGTCTGAAGCGTCTCGCGTGCGCGGGTGTTGTCTTTGAGTTGGATAAAGCAACGAGCGGCTTCGTAATATCCCAGCGCTTGCCATTCCTCATAAGGATATCCCAGTGCGGCTTCCAGGAAATGTTCGACGGCCTGACTGTAGTCTTTCTGGCCGAAGCGACATTCACCGATCATGAACCGGCTCTTGGCGGCTGTTTCCGACTGCGTTTCACGCGTGACTTGCTCGAACTGCTTTACGGCTTCATCCAGCTTGTTCTGGTTCTGCAGAGCGAGTCCGAGTCCGTAGCGTCCTTCGTGGACGCGTTCAAATTTAGGAAACTGGCTGAGCAGCATCGCGTAATGGGTTTGACTGGCCGCCCATTGCTTGGCTTGTGCCGCACAGTCACCATTGCGGTACAAAGCGCGTGCCAGGAATTTCGGAGATTTCGCCTTGATGATCGCATCGAATTTTGCGATCGCCTCGGGGTATTGTTTCAAGCGGTAATGACACTCGCCGGTCAGGTAGATTGCGTCGGGTGCCAGTTGGCCGTCGGGGTTTTTCTTGAGTTGCGCTGCAAAGGCCTTGATGGACTCGGGGTAGGTTGCCTGTTGGTACAGGATCCACCCGAGCTTGTATTGCAGCTGCTCGTGCAATGTGTTGTCTGGCGTGGATTGCAGTCCCGACCGAAAGGCCGCGATCGCTTGAGGTAAGCGTTTGGCCGTTTCCTCGAACTGACCGATTCGCAGCCAGCATTCCGCGGCCAAGGGACTCTTGGGGTGCTGTTTGACCAGTGCTTGAAAACTCTGCTGAGACTCCATCGGTTTCTTGACCGCTTCGTAGGCGAAAGCCAGTTCGTATTGGGCTTTGTCAGCCCTTGCGTAATCCGGAGCGGCTGCAAGCAGGTTGGTCAGAACCTGGATTGCTGCGGCGTGTTGCTTGAGACCGACCTGGCAGAGTGCCAGACTGAAGCTGGCATCGTGCGCGGCAGGTTTCGGTGGTTGTTTCGCCAGGAATTGTTGCAAATCCGTGATGGCGTCGGCGAACTTGTCTTGGCGTTGCAGGCACAATCCTCGCAGTAGCAATCCGTCCCGTGCGATTTCGGCTGTGGCATAAGCGGTCTGCAGTTGCGCGAGCAGTTGCACGGCCTCGGCGAGTTGATCCTGTTTCATTCTGGCTGAACCAGCCGCGTACAGCGCAAGCGGCGCGGCCGGGCTTTTGGGAAAACGCATCACCAGTGTCTTCCAGTGCGCGATACCCGCATCCAAGCGTTCCTGGCCAACTTCAAGTTGTCCCAATTGGTAGAATGCCTGATCCAGATAGGGGCTTTGCGCGTGCAGTTCGATCAGCTGCTGCAGTGCGCCGATGGCTCCCGCGACATCTTGATTCGACTGCAGACTGTTGGCCAGGGCCAAACGCACCTCGTCGGCTCGTGACCACTTGGGAGCGGCGGCCAGAGCGGCTTTGAGCGCGTTGGCGGCCGGAGCGTGCCGCTGACTGTCGGCGTGGCTGCGTCCGATCAACAATTGAGCTTCCGCCTTGTGTTCCGCATTCTTCAGCGTCGCCGCCAACGGAGTTAAGTAGGCGATGCTGGCGTCTAGTTGTTTGGTGGAATACAGGCAGAAACCGATGCGAACGCCGGCGAGCGGAGTCTGGTTGTGCTGCGGGAAGTCCGAGACCATTCGGCGGTAGTGGGTTTCCGATGTTTTGTAATCGGGGGGGGTTGTCAGTAGACACGCTTCGGCTGCCACAAACACCACGTCGGGCAGCACGGCATGCTTGGCCCATTTCGGCTGTTGCACGAAGACCTCGGCGTGTGTGCGGGCCGCAGCGTACTCCGTTTGCTGCAGGGCCGTCAAAGCGGCCCGGTACTGGGCGTCTGCGGCCAGCGCGTGCTCCGCATGCTGCTTGGCGAATTCTGCGTACAGCGCGACGGTTTCTTTACGTCGGTCAGGGATGTCGTAAATCGCGTCGATTCGAGCGAATCTCAGGTGGGGCAGATATTCACTTTGAGCCGAGGCGGTGATGGCCACATCCAATCGGGCCAACGCGGCCGGCGCCTGTTTGAGCTGCAGCAGCGTGCGGGCCAACCAGTATGCGGCCTCCGGCGATTCGGGTGACTTGGCATCGGCCGCCCATGTCAGATTCGACTGGGCTTGGGAGAATTGCTTGTCTCGATAGCGGGCTTTGCCAGCAGCCAGCAACGCCGCGGATTTGTAAGAACTCTGTTCAAACCGTTTGGGTAGCGATTCGTACAGGCCCGCCGCGTCGGCCAACTGGTTTTGCTGCAGTTTGGCTTCCGCGTGCATCAACAGCGCGTAATCCGCAAACGGAAAGTCCGCCAGGTTCGTGAGCTGCCCGAACAGCTGTTCCGCCTGCGGGTACAGTTTGAGTTTGAGTTTGACGACTCCCAGACGGAGTCGGCACTCGTTGATCTGATCACTCTTGGGAAATTTCTGGCTAAATCCCTCGTAGACTTTGGCAGCCTCGGCAAACTGTTCCAGTTCCTGGAAGACCGTGCCCAGACCGTAGTAGGCCTCCGCCGCGATGGCACTCGCGGAAAACTCGGTAATGACTCGGTTGTAAACCGGGATTGCTTTGGCTTTGTCACCGCTGAGGTAGAGGCATTCGGCTTGATAATACAGCGAATCCGCCACGTGTTGACTTTTGGGAAACTGAGCCACCAGTTGACCGAATGTCTGCGCGGATTGGACGTAAAGTTTGGAATCCTTGCCGCTGGCGGCTTGACTGTAATGCACCAGACCCAGGTTAAATTGAGCACCGTCTCTGTGAGCAAACGTCGTGTACTTGGTAACCACAAGCTGGAACGTCTTGGCCGCTGCGGGCAACTGCTGGCTCTGATACTGGCAGACCCCCATATGATAGTGGGCGTTGGCCACGCGTTCGTCTTTGGGAAATTCCGTCAGAAATCGCGTCCAGCGTTTGATCGCTTGCGGGTACAGGCGCTTCTTCTGAAATCCCAACGCAACGGCGAACTGTTGTGCGGCACGGTTCTTTGCGGAATCATCCTCCGCCGCGGCCAGTCGCGATCCGACGATGGGAACCGCCGTTGTTCCCCAGGTTACTCCGAGTGCCAGAAAACCGATTTGCAGGCCGCGTATCAATCGGCTCATCACATGTTCCTTCATATTCCGCCGTGACAGACCACACATGGCATGTGTGGGACCCGCAACACCTGAGGTCGCATCAATCGCGGTTTATATTACTCAACTTGGGGCACGATCGCAAAACGGAAACGACCGCAGGAAATTTATTTTGAGTTGAGTTTTGGTTTTTCCATGGGTTTTAATGTGCTCTCGACGTCCACTCGACTGTTGAGGCGTCTCGTCGCATGCGGGGTTCGTGGCAGGTCCAGCGCGGTTGGCGACCAGCCGTGTCGGCTGTCAACCGTCGCCGAGCGGATGACCGCTCGGTGTGTGTGCTGCTCGGCACCATGGAGCGTGCGGCTCGATGTGAGAGGAAATCGACTGCAATACGCAATGGACCGTCAAGAGACGATTTGGCAAATCCACATGGAATCCACATGGAATGGAGGTGCGTGATGGGGTGGCTGCAGTCAGTGCGCCGCCTGGTCGAATCACGGCAGCAGTCGGGTGTTCCAGGAGCGGCCTGTCCCCGGTGTGGCGTGGTACTGACGCGTACGGATACGGCTGGTTATGGCCGCGTGATTCTGGATGTCTGTTCGCAGTGCCAGGGACTTTGGTTGGATGCGGGCGAACTGGATCAACTTGATGGCAGTGTGTGGGTTGATTTGGAGGATCACGCGTTTCATGAGAGTCCTGGCGACCATCCCCCGTGTGATTGTCCTGGATGCCGCGTACCGCTGAAGTCGGTTTCAGCGCCCGATCTGCCCGATGTGATCATTGACCATTGCCCTGCCTGCTCAGGTTTTTGGCTGGACGCTGGCGAACTGGAACTTCTGCATGTGGTTGTCGATCGGAGTGAATCGGAACAGGTTTCGGTTCGCGGCGATCAAAAGCCCAAGGGCTGGTCCGATCTGCGCTGGCGACTGCACCAGGTGTGTGTTTCACGGGACTGATCGAATTTCGTAATCGACTGGAGTCTGACGGGAGTGTGTCGTCTGGTCCTGTGGATCAGGACTTGGGACGGATGCGTCGTGGTGTGTTGCGTTCGCTGCGTGGACGCGGGACCGCGCCCCGCGATCAGTCCGCAAAGCCCAAGTGCTGACTGGGCCATCAGGACTGTATACGCGTACATGGTTCCTGGTCTGGTGCCCAGCGTCTCGAGAGGTACGGGGATAAGACTCGGACTCAGTTTTGCGGATCAAAAAGTGTTGCGGTCCGGATGACCGGTCGGCTACATTGTCAACGGGCGCGACGGCGCCGTGTGCGGTATCTTGACATGTGGTCCGTACGGTACGAGAGCATGTGATGCTTTCGGTTTGTGAAGCGATCCTGTTCAACCAGTTGAGGCGGGGTGAGACAGTCGGGCCGTCACCTGTTTCATCTTCGCGTAGTGCACCTGCAGTTCGCGTGAAGCATGGATCAGACATCGAATCCGCCGACCATCGTGGGCTATGACAGCTGCGTTCGTATCGGACAAGGTGGCATGGGGGACGTGTTCCTTGCCCGCCAGGTCGCGACTGGAGAGAAGGTTGCGATCAAGCTGTTACGGTCGGACGAGAACGACAGCGAGAACAGTCTGCGCTTTGTGCGGGAAACCCGGATCGTCGAGCAGATTTCGCATCCGCACATCGTGCGCGTGTTCGACTCGGGGTCCGTGGACGGGAATCGCTATTTTGTCATGGAGTTCATTGCTGGCGGCTGTTTGCGGGATCTGATGCCCGCCGGCTGTCAATTGGATCCGACGCAGGCCCTGTCGTATCTCAAGCAAATCGGATCCGCTCTGAGCTATCTGCACAAGCGTTCGATCATTCATCGCGACCTGAAGCCGGAGAACATTCTGATTGATGAGTCCGGTTGCAGCAAAGTCACGGATTTCGGACTGTCGGTTTCCAAGGCGGACTTGGGGACGATGACCGTGACCGGTCAATTCCTGGGGACAATGGACTACATTGCTCCCGAGCAGCGGTACCGATTGCCACTGGACGAGCGCGTCGATCTGTTTGCACTGGGAGTTATCGCCTACGAGTTGTTGGTCGGCAAACGTCCGCTCGGCAGTTTCAAAGCGCCCTCGGAATTCAATCCGCAATTGAGCCGTCAGACGGACATGGCGATTCTGCGCGCGTTGGAAGAAGATCCGGACGACCGGTTCTCGTCGGTGGACGAGTTTCTGGTGGCGTTGGAGTCTGCGATCTGCAGCACGGCTGATGGTTCGTTCGCTCGTTATGCCGTGGCGGCCATGGTTGTGTTCGCCATCGGGATGGGGATTCTGTACTCAGCCCCCGGTCCACCACCGGCCGCGGATTCGGTCCGGGCCGCTTCCGCTCAATCGACCCACATCTTGAATCCTGTGAAGTCTCCGTCGGCCCACGCAGACAAGACGGGTACGCAGTCCGACAACGCGTCTGGAGCACAGGTGGGGCCCGCCGATGTCCAACATCAGGAAACGCCTCAACTCCGGAAACCGTCGCAGGCGGCCGCCGGGGCATCCGCTGACACGGTGGGACATCAGGACACGGACGATCCGTCGGCTCGTGACACGGATCCTCCGCCGGGAGCGGGTGTGAAGGAACTGGTTGCGCTGAGTGCGGTGGCGATGCGCCAGGAACAATATACAACCGCCGTCAACTATCTGACACAGGCGTTGAACACGATGCCCGGTGACGTGGGCATCCTGCAGACTCGCTCGTATTGTTATTGGAAGCAAATGAAGATCGAGCCTGCTATGCAGGATCTGCGCACAGTGCTGGACACGCATCCGGACGCTCACGAGTCCCGTGCCAGATATGGCATGATGTTGTTTCAGCAGCGACGATACACCGATGCCCTGAAATTGCTCGACGAAGGAGTTCGCAGGAATTCGGAATTTGCGTTGTTCTACGCCTACCGAGGCTGGGTGCACTACCGCCTGCATGACATGGATTCGGCCATCGACGATTTGAATCGAGCGATTGAGATTGATGACGAGTGTGGTGAGGCCTTTCAGTATCGTGCACTGGTGCACCAGCGCAATCGACGCTACCGCGATACGCTGTCCGACCTGGAGCGATCGGTGAACTGCATGCCGGAGAATCCATTCGCGCACGCGTTTCTGGCGTCCTTTTTGTCGACGTGCAAGGAAAAATCCCTGCGTGATGGAAAACGGGCGTTGGAAATCGCGCGTCGAGCATGTAGCCTAAGTGGATGGGGTGAGTTTCAGTCGCTGCGGTCGCTGGCTGCTGCCCATGCCGAGTTGGGCGAATTCGATGACGCGATTCGCTGGTGTGGTGAATCGATGAAGTGTGCTCCGACGGCCTATCGCAAGAAGCTCGAGCAGCAGGTGCAGTACTACCGCCGGTGCCAAACGGAACGGAAATCAGACACGGTGGCTCCATGACTCCGGAAGAACAACGCGAAGTCAGCCGGTGTGTTTTTCGAGAAGCGAATGACGTCTTTCTCGTCGTGGATCCGCTGACCCAGAGGATTCTGGAAGTCAATCCGGCTGCACAACGCTTGACCGGTTACCGCCGCCGCGCGTTGCTCGAGATGACCGTGGATGACGTGCTGATTTGCGAAGAGTCTTCGGAGCGAGATCTTCTGAGCGCAGCCTGTCGCTCGACTAAATTCGCTACCTGTTCCGATGCTTGCCAGGTCATTACGGTCACTGGCAAAACGGTTGAGGTGCAAACGCACGCCTGTCGCATTCATACCGAACCCCGCTCTCTGGGACTGTTTGTGCTGCGCGACACGTCACGGCAACGCGCCGCAGAACAAGAGAAACGGGCTCTGGAAACCAAGATTCATGAGTCCCGCCGAATGGAAAGCCTGGGCTTGATGGCCAGCGGTATTGCGCATGATCTGAACAATCAACTGCTGGGGATTCTGGGCAATGCGGAATTGATTCTGCGAAGTCTTCCTGAAACGGATCCGCGGCATGCCAACATTGTTGAAATCACCGCTGCGGCCAACAAGACCGCGGAATTGACACACAACCTGCTGGCTTATGCCAATACCGAACATCGCCAGCAGCGGGATGTCGCAGTCGAGAGCATTCTCCACTGGGCGGTTTCCGACCTGGATACGGAGATTCGTCGCGCGTTTGAGCTGACGATCAATGTTGATCCGGCACTGCGGGTACTGGTTTCGGATCCTCTGGAGATTCAACAGGCCATTCAAAACATACTGACCAATTCAGCGGAAGCGATCCATTGCCGGAAGCCGGCTGTCGGTAAGGTGCAGATTCAGGCCGGACGGCATCGTGTTGATTTGAAACAGGGGACCAATCTCAGTCCGGGCTCCTACGTCGAGATCAGCGTGGCGGACAATGGAATGGGGATTACCGCCGAGGAATTGCCATTTGTATTCGACCCCTTCTTTTCCAGAAAACTCGCGGGGCGAGGATTGGGGCTGGCCGTTGCGCACTCGGCGTTGTTGATGAATGGAGGCCTGATTCAGGTCCGTAGCCAACCGGACATCGGCAGTGAGTTTCGTCTGCTGTTGCCAGAAGCCCCGCCAGTGGCGGTGGGCACTCAAAATGCCACAGGCAGTCAGGTCAGATCGGACTGATCGGTCCGCACGCTCTGATCATGTCATCGCGACTGCCTTGCCGAGTCTCAGTGTCAGCGCGACTGAGCTGACCACCTTGGGCCGCGACCGGAAGTGAGGAACTATCATGATGCAAAGCACTTGGGGCTGGGTTAGTCTGTGCCTGATCTCCTGTGGCCATCTGTCGGCGGATGATCGATCAACGAATGATCCCGTCGGGGGAATTCGTGTATCGTCCCTGAAACTGCAAGCCCGTGTGGCCTTCACCGAAGGGCCGGCCTGGCACCCCACCGGAAATGTCTATTTCAGTGACATTGCCAACAATCGCATCATGCGACGGGATCGTCTTGGACAACTTCACGTATTTCGCACTCCTTCGGGACGCACCAACGGACTGTTGTTTGACCACCAAGGTCGATTGCTGGCTTGCGAAGGCGGTGGATCTCTGAGTAACCGTCGTGTGACCCGGACGGAACTTGACGGCACGATCACTGTGCTGGCTGACAGCTTTCGTGACCGCCGGCTGAACTCGCCCAATGATCTGACGATTGACTCCCGGGGCCGGATCTATTTCAGCGATCCCAGGTACGGTTCGCGCTCAGGACTTCAACAGCATGACGCCAGTGGTCGCGAGATCGAGGGCGTGTACAGAATCGATGGGGTGGGCCGTGTCGCACGCATCATTGAGCACGAGGTCGACCGGCCCAATGGCCTGGCGATTTCACCGGATGACCGTTTTCTGTACGTGGCGGACAACCTCAATGACGGCCCGCGCGCTCAGGGTGGGGCTCGGCGATTGTGGCGATTTAGCCTGCAACCCGACGGCACGCTGGTTGCCGGTAGTGGAACACAGATTTTCGACTGGGGCGGTGATCGTGGTCCCGATGGGATGGCCATCGATCGCAAAGGCCGTTTGTATGTAACGGCCGGATTCAATTTCCCCAATCCGCCGATTGAAACGTCAGTCAAGTACAAAGCCGGGATCTACGTCATTTCAGACGCCGGTGATCTACTGCAATTTGTGCCGATTCCCGCCGACATGATCACCAACTGCGCGTTCGGCGGCGAGGACTTCAAGACCTTATACGTCACCGCTGGCCACAAACTGTGGAGCCTGAGGACCGACACGGCGGGACATGTGGCCTGGCCTCCCGGCCAATAGACAGATTGGTCGCTGTGGGATCGCAGTGGTCAACGTGGCGGTTCATCCCCCCTGACCTCCGCAAACAGCTCTGACACGGCCACGGACTTGCACGCATTCCTCAAGCGCTGCTTCCCATTCAGCGGAACGCTACGATTCCAAACAGCGGCTGTTGTGGTGGAGGCGTTCCCGGCGGGCTCGTACATTCACAGGTTGTTCGTCTGACGTTATGCTGTCGGAGCTTGACCCTTGTCGAACGGGAGCGATCTACGATGCCAGATGCCTTGCCTGTGACCGCCGTTCACCACATTTCGCACATCACAACGGACTTGGAGGCCAGCCGCGCGTTCTATCGCG
>Ga0315336_1001984_pt1 | contig 34510 bp, 41 predicted proteins | sample ASW5metaG_FD_204512 | JGI IMG/M metagenome (GOLD analysis project Ga0315336, IMG submission 204512) | Ammonia-oxidizing marine archaeal communities from Monterey Bay, California, United States - ASW #5 | ecosystem: Environmental > Aquatic > Marine > Intertidal zone | place: USA: California...
AATAAACGCCCTCGGATCACCCCCCCCCGAAAAGTCGATTTGATACAATGGCTCTGATGGTTGGAATGAGTCCGACCAAAAACGCGAGGAGACTGAGATGAAAATTGGCGATAGAGTGACGCAATTACTCCCTGATGTGATCCCGCACAACGAGGGGGGCGTTCTGCCCTCTGGGGCGCGGGTGGTGGTTAAGAGAGTCAGACGTCCAACACGCGACACGGGCTACGACGAGCCGATGTACCGCCTCAACACTGCGGCGTATATGGATGGCGGCTGGTCGATGCCAGCGTCATGTGGTGGTAAGGAATGGACTCGGGAGGAGTTGCAGGACGCAGGGTTGCGGATGTATAAGGGCTAAGATATGAAGTTATCAGTAAAGACATTCAGAGCAGAGGGAATGGAAGCTCGGTGGGGCAAGACGAGAAAAGGCGCACCGTGCATATTCGCCAGAGACCCGCAGGCGAAGGCCAAGCACCAGCGTAGGCAATGAAACAGGGGAGGACCGCTAACTCCCCTAAAGGAGAGACGAATGAGAGTAGTATACTTAGTATGTAAATGTGGCGAGTCCAAGGAGTTTAGATGTGAGAACGCTCATAGGTTGATTGTTGAAATAGATTGTTCTGGGTGGAAGGAGGGAGTGGACGAATATGACCTCTGCCCCGATTGTGCTAAAGGAGAGACGATGGATAAGGCGCAAGACCTTAGAGCGGGTGATGTCTTTGAACTGGCTAATGGATCAGCCATAGCACGGCGGCCACGTACCGTGCGTCAAACGGAGAGTACGGACAACCCGAATGAGATTCGAGTTGTAACGATGCCATGTGAAACCAACAGCGGTGAGTCCTATACTATGGACAATGAGGTGGAAGTTATCATCCTAGAGCATGATGCCCACTGGAATCCGCTGGGAAGCTAGGTCTAGGTAAGGATGGAACGGGGAGGACCGCCAACTCCCCCACAAAGGAGAGACGATGAAGTTATCAGTAAAGACATTCAGAGCAGAGGGAATGGAAGCCCAGTGGGGCAAGACGAGAAACGGCGCACCGTGCATATTCGCCAGAGACCCGCTGGCGAAGGCCAAGCACCAGCGCGAAACGTGGTGGATGGTGGATGCGCGGATGTGGGATCAGGCTCAGGAGATAGGCGTTAGGGAGGCGTTCAAGAACTCGACCATGCTGGGTGACTTCTTTAGTATCTCAGCCTGACCTAAGCCAAGCCAGAATGCGAGCCAACACCGTGCCTTTTGAGCGCAGACCTGAGTTTGCCACCCAATACACCCGTCCCGCCTCCACCGACCAAGATCCACGGAGACCATTTAAGCACCCAGTCCGTAGCGTTCTCCTTGAGTTTGCTAATGGCCTTCTCGGTCTCCTCTTGGGCAATGGGTCTGGCAACTTTTGCAATCTTGCGCTCTGCCTCACGACGCACCGTCCTCTCTACCGTTGAACATCCAGACACAAACAACATAACCATCAAGCAAGCCAACGAACCAATACGTACTGCCGTGAACATTGCGCGGGTCTTGATCTGGCCTACGCCCAGGTGCTCAAGCATCTCGTAGAATACGGTGTCGGCTTCATGTCGGTAGTGCTTTCTCAGCTTTCTCGTTTGCATCTGGGCGGCACTCCCGCACAGGGCATCATGGATCGGGGCAGACTTGCGACCCTTGCCCGTATAGGGCGACCCGCCAAGGTATGTCCACCAGAGCAATCGGGGAACCGACTTGCCGTTGAACCTCTGCCCCTTGTTGATCGTGTAGTTCTTTCCGTTGACAGAATAGAACGTCAGGTCAGACAGCATCACCATGTCCCTGCTAGAATCGTCGCACCATCTGGTGTCTACGGGGCCAGAGAAGTAGGGTCGGCTCTTGGGGATTGGATCAGCCACCACTCAGACCAGAAATTAACGACATCGCAACCGCCCCCGCCGCTCCAGCCACCGCACCAAACAAGGCCGCAGCACCCTTAACCTTGGCGTGGGTTTCCTCTAGCTGCCCGAGTCTCCTCTCCAGTTTCTCAACGGCCTGACTTGTCCTGCGGAGTTCGCTCAGAACGAGGAGCCTGAACTCGTCCCATGTCCCGTGATGATCGTCGTACTCTGGCGGCGTCATCTTAATCCTCGTCGTCGTGGGCTGAGTTGTGGATTGAGCAATGCGTCTCCCCGTTCGGCCCACCCGTGGTGAAGGTAACGGTTGTGTCTGAGTGTGGAGATGTGACCGCCCCGCAATGGCTGTCTGTCGCAACGAACTGCTGCTGAAGCGCACTGCCCGAGCGTGACCCATCTGGTAGTTCCTGCGGCGTCAGACCGACTTGGTTCTGATTCTTCTTGCTAGAACCCGAGTCGCTTGTCAGGGCGTCGTATGCAAAGTATCCACCAACAGCCGTGGCCGCGACGGTTACCCACTCTCCCCATGTGTACTTTTTGGGGTTCTGGAATATCGAGTACACATCAGCCAGTATCGACGTAGTATGTCCACCCCCGCTAGACGACCCCCTGACCTCGACGGGCGGCGTGTTGTTGGCCATCAGCATCTCTCCTGGTTCAATATCGTAGACATCATTGCGGATCAACCGCGACGGCTCGACCGATGCAAGGGTCATTGCTTCATCGCTTAATGGCCCGTGCGCTATAACATCTTGTGCCATTGTCCGCACGGTCACACCAACGCAAATCGTGGCCGCAAGAATTAGTGCGAGCCAGTGGCGGTTGCGATCCTCTATGGTATGTGAGTACGTCATATCATCTACCTCCTGTTTGGTCTGCCTCAGTCCATGCCGGCGGCGTGATCTCTGCATCGTGCGTCGAGCAGCCAACTGCGGCCAGCGCGAGAAATATCAGTATCAGCAACCGCTTCATGGCAGGTCTTCCACCTCTGGCGGCTCAAGGCCCAGCCCGTGCAATGATCCAATCGGACTGTCCGTCAATATCATATGCAGGTCACTGTCTGCCATTGCGGTGTCCCACTCTGAAACCGTGTTCTCATCCACGGCGTCATCCCCGTCAATCAACGCCTCGATGAATACCTCCATCGCTGCCTCATTCGCTGCGTACTTTGATGCTGGCAATGCGATGATGCAATGCGTATTCGTTGCGGATGATGTGTCTGCAAACTGCTCCATCCAGTAGCACGACACGCTCCAGTCGTTGGTCGTGGCAGTCTCGATCCAGCGGGTATCGCCCAGCACCTTGATGCCGTGGATGCCGAAGCAGGTTGTCGTCATTATCAGTAGCGTTGCCAGTATCGTTTTCATGTGTCTCCTATAACCCGTAGGTTGCTTTAGTGTTGTTGTAGATTGCCAGCACCTCTGCTGCGGTGATGCCCCTATCATAAATCCTCACATCGTCCAAAAACCCATCAATGAATGAGGTTCCTGCAACCACATTAGCACCTAGCCCCAAGGTTTCTGTGTCTGTATCTACAGCCGTAGCTGGGGTGGCGTCTGTATCAGCCTGAACAGCATTGATATATACAAACGCATCCGAACCATCATTAACAGCCGCAACAAACGTCCACTGGTTTGTAGGCACAGGCACAGTTCCTGCAATAGCAGTAACAAATGCGCCACCCTCGCTTTGATAGAAGTTCAAATCGCCATCGGGGTTAAAGCTAAACTGAAACGGAATAGGATGTGCCGCCCCTGTTCCTTTAATCAGGATCATCTGCCACCCATGCGCGTCCAGTTTTAACCATGCAGTAATAGTCATAAGGTTGCCAATAGCATTCAGCGACGTACTTGCCGCAATACTAATGGAATCATCAACCCCGTCGAAGCTATACACGCCTCCGTTGTCGCTTGAAAACGTCGGCTGATCTGACGCCGTCGCTTGCGATCCGTCATTGCCTATTGGCCCCTTGTCTATATAGTCAGGCGTTTCGTCTGTGTCGAACGGAAGCCATAAAGCCAAATCCATGTAGTCATCAAAGTCGTAGTCGTCGGTGCTAAAATACGGGTAGTAAGTTGATCCTGTTCTATTGCCGATTGCGAGAATCTCTGCTGCTGACAAGGCGCGGTCATAGATGCGGGTGTCGTCAAGCTGTCCGTCGAAATAATTGTCTGAATATTTCTCCCTAAACCCGACACCCAGCGGGGCGGTGCTTGCATATATGGAACCCTGCGCCGTCCCCAATACCGTCCCTGCTGACTCTGAACCGTTAACGTAAATCTTAAAGTCTCGCGTTGATGCCGTGAGCGTGACTGCAACGTAGTGCCATAATCCAATTGCTATAGACGATGCATCTTCACGGTAATAGTCGTAATTAGTAGGCGCACTTGAGCCAGTGGCAGAAATCCACAATGTTATCAGGTCTGTTGCGCCTATCTCAAACCAGAAGTCTATGTCATCACCCTTGCTGAATATGTAATCCCTCGTCCCTGCGCTTGATCGGTTGAGCCAGCACGACAATGTAAGCGTATCGGTGATTCTAAGCGATGCGTCGTCTGCCACTACGAAACTATCGTCAACCCCGTCGAAGCTATAGACGCCTCCGTTGTCGCTACTGAACGTGGGCTGTTCTGACGCCGTCGCCTGAGTGCCGTCATTTCCAATCGGCCCTTTGTCGATGTAGTCAGGTGTCTCGTCGCTATCAAAGGGTAGCCATAACGCTAAGTCCACATAGTCGGCCAGATCATAGTCATTCGTCGAAAAGTAAGGGTAGTATGTAGCAGCACCCGCAAGTGCTATGGCGAGCACCTCTGCCGCTGTGATGCTGCGATCATAGATGCGGATGTCATCCAGCAGACCGTCATAAAAGTTGTCGTAGGGCGTATTGAATTTCCCCATAAATAAATTGTATGTGGCGCTTGATACTTCCGTTGAATCTGCTGTCTCGGAATCATCTTCTGCTCCGTCTACATACAGCTTTGCCATATCTGCGTCCGTTGTGCCGTCCCATGCCGCAACGACATGATGCCAGTTGCCATCGCTCAAGTCGCCCGTTCCCGTCACGACAAATCGCGAGTCCCCAGCAGACCCTTTAGTGCTGAGAAACTTTATCAACCCCGCCGAAGTGAGATATATTGATGTCCCGTTATTCGCGGTTTTAGATGCGCTGTTGTCGAAGATGGAAACCGTGCTGGACGTTGTAGAGTCAAACCAGAATGCAATCGTTTTTGCTCCCAGCGGTATTACTTGAGCGGCATAGATGAAATAATCATCCACCCCGTCAAGGTCATAGTGTCCCCCGTCCGTGGTCTGATGGCTGGGCTGCTGAGACGCCGTGGTCTGCGCTCCGTCATTTCCGCTTGTACTCAGGTCGTAGAAGTTAGCATCCGAATTGTCTGAGTAGCTGAACATCTGCCACAGTACCAGGTCATCATGCAGCGACTTAGGCATCACGGACAGCACGCCAGCAGTGTTGGCATCAACCCGATGCCCTGTGCCGACATTGGTCTTTGTCTTACCTACCACGTTCTGCGCCTCCGCGAGTCCCGCCGCAGCGCACAGGGCGACCATGACGAGCAATAGCTTCACAGCAACTCCAGATAGTTCGTAACTGAGTTATATATCCAGTAGAATCTGTTATCAGCAACCGAGGTACGGCACTTGTTCGCCGTGGCTGCAACGGGTGCGCCGTTTGTTGAGTACTCAGCGGAGAGCAATCCTGTAATGTCATCATCGCCCATCGCAATGTCGCCCGTCATCGTCCCGCCAGCCAGTGGCAGGTAACTCGACGCAGTGATGCTATCAGCAACTTCATTGTCAGCCCACGGGTTCGCCGTGTTGACCCAGTTTCCTGCAATGGTTTCAGCAGAACCCAGCGCACCATAGGCTGAGTGGTCGTCGTCACCAAGTCCACCGATGCTTCCGTGGTCGGCAAATAGCCAGTTCGTCTGGCTTCCCGCAATGCTTATCACCACAGCGTCACCGTGCGCGGGTGCATCATCTGTACCTGCCCATGTGATTCCAGAGTTGTTCGTCAGCGCACCATTGCCGCCACCACCACCACCTGCGCTTGCAGACCACACCGCAGTCGTGACGCTTGCGGTTACGTCAACCGTCAGTACTTGCCCATCGGCTGGTGCAAGGTCGTTCAGCAGCAGCGTGGATTGGTTCATGTTCGTGAATGCGGGATACAGGTCATTGGACAACTCGCTGTCCCGCGCAATGGTAGCTGCGATTCTGGCGTCCGCAACCGTACCCGCAGATATGCTCGACCCGTTAAGCGCAGTCAAGCCTACTCCGCTGCCGTAGTACGCAACGATGTTGGTCAAGATGCGATTATCCACATCGAAAATTATGGTTGTATCGGCGGTCGGATCATACAGCCCTTGGACAACGATCTGATTGGCACGAAGAGTATCTATGTTGGTCACGGCATTTGCACCCATGTCCAGATTGCCAGACATCCTACGCGCTCCCGTAGCCAGTACCGCCAGCGGATCGCTCTCTGCATATACTACAGAACCCGATGCGGCGACCCATATCGGATCGCTCTCCGTGTAGCTGGTCAGATACCCGTTCGTCTGGCCCTCAAGCTGACCCATGCGCGTGTTCAGGTTCGTCGCCGTTAGAGTCACCCCACCCGACAAGCCACCACCCTCTAGCCCCGTCCCAGCCGTGACGCCCGTTATGTCTCCGCTGCCTGTTGGTGCAGCCCAAGTCCCGTCCGCCTTGAGGAAGTTGCCAGCATCACCTGCTGCGCTCGTAACCGCACCCGTAGTTGACGCCCCAGAAAACATAGTGGTTATGTGACCAGACCATACGGCCCCACTGATTGTGTACCCGCCGCCAGCCATGTTGCCCTCTAGCGTGTCGCCAGATACGGAGTAAAAATCTGCCGCAGACAAGCTGGCTGGAAACGAGAACACCCCGTCACCGTCGTCATACAGGGACTCGCGTACCTGCCAAGTCCCACGCCCCGCAGTCCTCGCCGTGCCTGAGTCGGTCAGATACAACTCACAATTATAGGCGTTATCGGGAGGTACGTTGGTGTACGCTATAGTAAACGTGACATTGGATGTACTCTTGGTAATCGCAGAATTGGCAACCGCCACGTAAATTAGATTAGAGCCGCCCGATACCCGACGAGAAGCCTTGAACTGCCATGTGTAACTAGAGGCAGTCAATGCTCCAGAGTTGTTGGCCAGGTCAAACGAAAACACGGCGTCCTCGTAGCCATGAGAGTTGAACTTGAAATCCCTGAAGTCGGTTTTTAGATTGTCGATGTTAATGCTCTTATACACCGTCCTCTGTGGTACGGCGGCAAAAGCGGACACCGCTAGGCTCAACGCCAGTAATATAGATGCTACTCGTTTCATTGTCCTGCCTTTTGCTTGTCTCTCCAGCGTTTTTGTTTAGCCCGTGTCCGTTCCGGGAATTGTGAACGATAATACTTCCCGTAGGACTTTATGACACCCCGGTTGGCCTCGCGCCAAAGATACTGCTTCTCGCCAAAGCAGTCCTTGCACTGTCGCCGGGGTTTGCCTGTGTCAGCCCGTATAGCGAACTCGGTCTCGTCCTTTTTCGCTTGACATTTACTGCACTTCTTCATGCAATCCGCCATCCTCCGATCTCTCTCCCAAATTGTCAACATTTTACTGTTCATATTCAGTTCCAGAAAGCACCCATCATTATAGTGACCGCCCTGCCGCAACCCAACCCAGCCACCCCTATTTCTGTGACAAACGGATAATCCGACGGCGTTACCCGCATATATGCCGCACCCGATAAACCCATAGTTCCGTCCAATGATACACGAACCATCAAGATCCTGCCGGGTGGGGTTTGGCTCTTATCTGCGACCATTTGTGGTTCCCTAAAAGTGCCTTTTGTTGGGGTCAATTTTTTTGAACCGCAATTTACTGCCGCCGCCTGTGCTTTTCTTGGGTTTGTTCTCAAACGACATGGCCCCCCACCCGACCACGGACGCTCCTCCGGCTCCGAGCAACCCCGTAGTTCCGTCAACCTTAGCCCCATCGTAAGCCTCCTGCCACGACAGCGGTATCACCAAGTTTAGGGAAGCCTCCCTCGCCATATCCAAGCTAAAGCGTTTAACGTAATCCCCCATATAGGTTTCCGAGGTGTGGAAGGTGGCGAGGGTCTGGAGGGCCGGATTCAGCTTTGAGCGCAAAAACCGCGCCCAAACCTCAGACATATCGGTGTCTGCATAGCCGCCGCCAGCCAGCTTAACCACCCTCCCCGTCCCCGTTGTTTTCTCCAGCGTTACGACTCTTGCAGCCAGCACTAGCCACGGGCGCAGACCCATAGTGAAATCTATATATACATTGCCCCACCGAGCCGTAAGAAACTTGGATGATCTTGGGTCATCTTCTACTTCAGCCCCCATTAGAACCGCAAGTGCGTAGATCGACGGGATTAAGGCGAATATCTTGGCGTCTTGCTTCAGTAGAAACAGTTGGGTTTCCCGCGATGCAGAATAAATACCCTTTCCTGGTGCTACGGCCCGGACGCCGTGGACAAGCGGGTTTGCCATTGCTTGTAGTCTGCTAATGTTGAGTCGCGGAGAGAAGAAAATAGAAGTACCCGCTTGCATAAGTTGTTGCTGCTTGTGGTTGGTGATAGAGCCTCGACCAGAGAGCACGTTTATGTCGGCGGCAAGGGCTAACTTATCCCCGATAGGCAGTTCTCCGTGCTGGTCGGATAAGGCGTCCCGCCACTTCGTATAGACCTCCATTCTCAGGACGTTCAAGTAGAAAGAGAAAGCCCTGCCAGACCCCTTGGTTGCTGACGCTAAGTGTCCCCACACGCCCTTCCAGCCCTTATCTTTTGTGCTGGCCTCATTGATCCACCGGGACTGAAGTTCCTCCTCTGCCTTCAATAGAGACCCGTCGTTTATGTCCGAGATAAACAACCCAGCGTCGGCTGTCGCCTCGTCGTAATAGCGGCTCTCTTGTAACTCTATCATCTTTTTGTCGTAATAGGACTGCGATCGACCCGCCCTAATCATCCCTGGTATGATTTTGAGCGCGGTGACGGGGTTGGTCAGGAATAGCATCCCCCCTTGTCGGCCAACGGCAGAATAGTCCGACGACGTAACTGTAGCCCGACTGGTGTGTGATAGGGTGGCAAGTATGTCCCCCGTCCTTTCCAGCGCACCTTGCAGTGATCGTTGGTGCTTTGCGTGAGCCCTGGAATAGACCCGCTTGGCGTCTTGTAGTTTTTTGCGAGCCTCAATGGTTTTTTCGTCTGGTTTGTATTCCGGGGTCTCCCGCTTTGAGAAGTCTCCCTCGGCCAACCTGCGTTCCATGTCTGCTATCTGTCGCGCTGCCCTTTTCTGGAATTGAACATTCCACGCTTCTTCTGGAGTCGGCTTGGGGTTGGCGAGTAGTTGGAGTTCCTTGAGTTCTGCCTTTAATGCGTCTCGCTCGGCTTTGGCCGCTTGCAGTTCCTTTGTGTTCGGGGTCTTGCTTTTCTTTTTCTCTGGAAATAGGTCTCTATTGTCGATCCGTCGCTGCAACTCCGCTGTTGACTTCTCTACGGCGGCAATGGCACGGGATACCCTTTGTTCGTCGGTTAACTCTTTCTTGCCAAATATAGCCGTGAATTGCTCCCGGAGTTCGTCTCTACGCGCCCGTAGTACCATCGCTTCTTCGTCTAACTGTACGTCCGACGGTTTTTTGACGATAGGGCCGTGTTCAATCTGGTGCTCAAGCGACTTAATCTGGTTGTTTAGCCGTGTCTTTACGGCGGCGAGTGCAGACTTGAGGTTATTTGCTGCGTTTGTCCCGAGGAACCCTCCCTTGCGCTTCAGTTCGTTTACCTTTGCGATCAGACGCAGTTCTTCTGACTCCTTTTCTCGTTGCTCTAACCCTGTTAACTTGGCTTGCCTTCCGGGAATGGCCGCGCCCGTGTCCGATGTTTTTGACTGCATATCTTGTAGCTTTGCCACGTTCTGCAACTCGCCCCTGATGCGCCCCAACTCACGGTTGATTTCCTTCTTAGATCGCTGCCGGAATCTGCCGTACCCCGATATGGCGTCCATTGTGTCCCGTCGAGTGATCTCAGGCACAACCTCGCGCAACATCTCATGCACCCTGTCTACCACGGCGTCACGATCCTTTACGCCCTCCCCTATGACGGATTTGGCGAGGGCTTGTGCCGCGCCGTGAATGTCGTCAACAGCACCCTCGTCAACCTTGTCCGACACCCGCTGTAACGCCGCGTCCCTGACTTCTGCTACGGTTTTGCCCGTGATCGCGCCCTTGACGGATGCTCTGTTGCGCTTTGCCAGCCTACCCCCGCCCTGATCTATCATGGCGTCTATGGCGTTATCCAAGCCGTCCCTAACAACCTTATACAACTCGTCAAGATGCGGCTTTACCGTGTCCCCCAGTAGCCTGATCATTTCAGCCGACCACAGAGCAAAGTCCCGGCCAGTTGTGGCGGCGGCGGCTACTGCTATGTCCGTGTAATCGGCCACGTCGGACAAGTCGATGCCCGCATGGAACCTATACCCCTTTTTCTTCAATCGCTCTATAGCTGCGTCTCTACGCTTGTTCAGACGCCCTATGATTCTTTCTGCGACAGCCTGTACCTCTGGGCTTATCGCCGGGGCGTCGGCGTCTGGGCCAGCCAATTTCCTATGCACCCGCTTTGATTGTTTAGTGGCGGCTCGCTCGTCTGCGGTGTCTATGGCCTCAACCTCTTTTTGGGCTAGGGCTTGAATCTCCGCGTGTTGAGTGCGAACCTCCTCTAATTCGGCGTTCCTCTGTTCGGGCGTCATTTCGCCCTGTTCTACCAACTCGGCGGTTATTTGAGACCGCCTAGATGTCATTGTTGTGATTGAGAAGTCCGACTGCACCCACAGTTTTCTCAGGTGCATCGAGTGGGACGCTGCTGTTCCCGCTAGATGATAGGCGCGATGAGCGTCGTTCATCCTTAGTTCCAGTCCCCGCAGACGCGCCTCTGCGTTAGATTCTGCCTCGGCGTCTCCCGTCTCCCGCGCAGCCTCGCGCTCCCGGAACACCGACTCGTATTCTGTTTCTAGGGTGACGTTGTGGTGCAGCAACAGGGCTTGTTCTTTCGCGCTTACCGCCACTGATTCGGAGCCTCCAACCAACGACTTCAGGTTCGTCGGCGCGTCCCTTTTCTGTGCTTCCGACTGAATCCTCGATACTACTCGCTCCGGGGCTGTCGGGTCAGCCTCTGCTGTTTCCATTGCCTCGCCCCAGACTCGCTCTCCAAAGCCATGCTGCGCCTCCTTGTAGACTGGCGGCAGACCCATTTCTTCTCTGCGAGCATCCGTGGCCTCGTTCTTTATGCTGTATGCTTTCCCCTCTGGGTCTACGCGGGGCTCCTGTTCGGGTTCTGCCTGTGCCTGTTCCCCCGCGAGTGGATCTATGACCGGAGGGGCGTCGGGCATCGAGTCGAGCATAGGGGTTTCAGACTCAACCCCAGACTCCGACTGCGAGACCTGAGCCTCCAGCGCGTCCAGCATGGGCGTTTCGGATTCTGCCTGTGCCTGTTCCCCCGTGAGTGGGTCTATGACCGGGGGGGCGTCGGGCTGGGCGTCGGGCTTGCGAGGCGAAATCGGAACGTCAGAACTTACAATAGTTTCTTGTGCGAGGCCCACTGGATCGTTCCGTATAAGGGCGGCGTCGGGTATGTCTCTAGCGCGAACCTCCACAATACCTATATCCTGTGGGTCTACTGCCGCCCATGTGTCCCTGCTCCCGAAAATTATTGGGTCTTCTACTCCCGTGGCAGACTCTCTAGCCCCCCTATATGTCACCATACCATCAAAAACGGTTCCGTGAAAGTTGGCTTGTTTGACCGCCTGACGGACAGCCCCGTCAAGATCACCGCGCTTTGCGCCAGATAGCACCTCGTCTTCTCTCGCTATCCGCTTGAAAAACGACTCTATAGGTTCTTGCGTCCTCGCCGCTTCGACGTTTCGGGTCAACTCCCTCTGCATATGTATCGCAGAATCGCGTGATCGAGTAAGACTAACCCCGCGATGCGTAATGCTGGTTCCCTTCCCTAGACCAGCCTGTTCGCCTTGCGCCACATCTTGCAAAACCCCACTAGACACAACGGCTCCACTCTTTGTTGTAACGTGAAAAAGAACAGGCGGCAGGTCGTCCTTGGTGACAACTTTTCCATTCAGAATCTCACCAGTCTCCGTTACCTGTAGTCTAGATTCTCCAAACGCGGGTTTGAAATCGGAAACTTCTTCCCGTGTCAAAAAAACCCTCGGCGCATCCGTCCGGGCGTCGGGCTGGGCGTCGGGCTGGGCGGGTTCCCCTGCGAGTGGGTCTATGACGGGAGGGGCGTCGGGTTGGGCCTCTTGGAACAGGGCTATGTTTTCGGCGGTCTGCCGTCCAGTTCCCGTAGGTCGAATATCTTGGTCTATAAATCTGACACCCGTAAATCCTTGCTCCACCATTGACGCACGGAACGTATCTACGTTTTCGTCCCCAATGTATTGCTCAAACGCTGGGTCTAGGAGTTCGTACAAACTGCTCTCATCTAAAGACCATTCCGCATCGGCTGGCGAGATATTAAGGTCACTCATTGTCTGCTTTGCGGTAGATTCGGAGGCGATAGTCTTTGGATCAATCTGAATGCTCTGAATCGGAAGGGCGGCAAACATCGACGGCGACGAACGCTCCTCTCGTCGGGCAGTCGCATACGCCTCTGCTTGCTCCCTGTCGGCAGAGGTGAACAGCAGACCTCTCTGACGGGCGGGCGAGCGCATACCCCCGCCGTGATACACGGTCTCCGTCTGGGCGTCGGGCTGGGCGGCGGGGGCTAGGTCGGGGTCAGCAAACACATCTGACCCAACCACCTCACCAGACCTAACGCTTATTTCAGGCTCCGCGTCTGCCAAGCGTCCAGAGGTAATTTCCTCGCGTGAAAACGCGACACGCTGCACAGCGTTTGCGTCATGTACCCCGTAGTGGGTCTTGGCATATTCCAAATCTCTCGTAACGAAAACACCATCCCCCTTAAATTCCACCTGTGCGCCTGGTTCCATTGACGATGATTGCCGACTGTCTGCACCCGAAACCGCTCGCCCACCGTCGCTGCGCGATACGCGATAACCGACAAGCCTCCCGTCTGGCAGTTGCTCCCAATTATCCGCCGCCCTTGGCAACTCCTCCCAGTTCCCTACACGCGCCACCGACCCCCCCATCTGCACGGCGTCGGGACTAGAATCAAAACTCACCGTCGGGCCTTCTTCGGCCTCAACCAGCCTAGCCGCAGAACCAGGTTCGCCCACGGTCTCTGGCCCTGCACCTTCCGTCGGGGGCGCACCAAGAGCCTCCAGCCCAGCCTTGTCTCTCGCCAACTGCTCAGGCGTCCTTCCGCTTAGAACGTCGTCCAACGTGGGTCTGGCTTGTGGGGTGTCGGGAATGGCCCCTTCCGGTTGTGCATCCGGGGTCTGTTGCCCTTGGGTAAGCGCACTGATCGTCCCCATTCCCTTGCCTATTACGCCACCCATCGCAGCCGCCTCGCCTACCCCGTCCCACACCCCATCAAAAGACCAATCCTTCACACCCGTCGCCATGTCCGTAAGGTTCTCCCACGCCTGAGTGACACCCTCCTCTGTGGATTCGGTTCCAGCAGATGTTAAGACATCCTTTATCTTCTCCATACCCGACCGCTTGAACTCCGAGTTTCCAAACAACTTCTTAACCAATTTCCCCGTACCCAACTGCTCGGCAATCCTCTCCATCAAGGCGGTTGACAGGATGTTCGCGGCACGCTTGGTTGGCTCCATATCCGGGTGGTTCTCGTCTAACTCAAAGGCCTTGTTGCCAGCCGCGCTCATGCCCATCATGCCCCCGGCTTGGCCCTTGGTGGCTAACATTGCCGCCAACTGGGGAACGAACTCCAGGAACCCGAAAACCGCCATTTTCGCAGCCTCGTCGTAATCCTTTTTCTGCACCGCATCTACCAAACCGCCGTACCCGCCCCTGTCCACGGGGATTTTCTTGGCGAGCCTTCTCAACTTGCGAGCCGACCACTTGGCGGGGTCTCCCACCAAATCCTCTAGTAGGGTTTTCGGTGGGCCGTCTTTTCCCCACGCTGCCTCCACGTCTTGCTCGTATTTCTGCCTATCTGCGTCGGAAAAGAAAATAGGCCGCTGCTGGCTACCAAACTGCTCCAGCGTCTCCGCAATTCCTGCGAGAACGCCAGAGGACAGGTTGAGCAATCCGACCCCCAAAGCCTTTGGAGCCTCAGTCAATAGCGACCCGGACGGCGTGGTAGATGTCTGTACGGGTGTGGGTTGCCCTGCATCCCGCTCATACGGCTCACTGGGTCTGTCTATTCCAGGTGGGCTATATTCGGGTAGGTCTCCGAATTGTGTTGGCCCAACAGGGGCATCGAGTTGACCCCCGACACCAGCATCGGAAGCAACAGGAGCGGGTGTGAGCGAGGAGGAGTTGCCGCTGTCCCGTGATGTTTCCGCACCAGCATCAGGGGTCAACCCGATGCTCTTGTTAAACTCTTGTAACTGGGGCGATGGGCCGTCTGCGGTCTCTTGCTGCGAGTACCTCTCAAACGGGTCAATAGAGCCTTCGGCTAATCTCCTCTCCCTTGCCCTCTTGTATTTGGAGAAAGGGTCTGTCTGTCCCTGTTCGTCCGTTTCCGGCTCGGGTCGGCCCCGGCGTCTCAGGTACAACTCAAACGGGTCTGACATTAGAACTACGCCCCGGAGCCATATATGTCCTCAAAAAACGAGGATACCGTATTGTCTAGTTCTTCGTCTGGAACATCCTTCGCCGCCGCTTGTCCGCGAGCAACTTGCTGCTTTAGTGCGTCTATGACTTTCTGTGGGACTTTATTGTATAGGTCTGAGTTCGGGTCTTTTAGTGCGTCGTGCAGCGTCAGTGCGGCATTGTGACCCCTTTCAACAGCTTGCGTTTGTCGCCTCGCCTTCACCGCCGCTTCTGCATTTGGTGAATGCGTCTTCATCTCCGTTGTCCTTTTCAGGTTAGTATCGGGGTCAAAGTATGTCTCCGTCTGAAGCGTCGGCATCCCCTTTAGTTGTATCTCTGAATTTAGACGCCTCACATCAGCCGCCTGTTCGTTTCTTCCCGCCGCTTCGTAGGTCGCTGCTATCTCGTTGAGCGAGTCAACATATTTCTGCTTGTACTCATCGGTTCCGGGGTGCAGACCCTTTAGTTCGTCCGACTCACTCAGCGCAGCGTGTGTCAAGTATAGATTCTGAATGGTGTGTTCTTGGCGTTGTCGCGCCGACAACATACTATACTCTTGGGTGTTCATTGCGCTAATTTCGTTGTACTGCGCCCTGAAATTATCCCTCAGTAGATCTTGATACCCGCCCTGAGCAACAACGTCCAGCTTTCCGGATATATCCATTTTCTGTCGCTCTGCGAGTGACTTGTTGTCAATGCCCCTGCCTATGTTTCGCACTTCTCCGGGTGCTCTGGCGAGGTTGACTTCGTGCTCTCGCTTTGCCGCAAGTTCTAGCTTGGCTTCTCCCTTTACCCGCTCTGCCTCTTGCATACGGCGCAACTTACCAGTCTCAGAAGGCTTCAACCCAAAACGCCGGGCATCCTCTCTGTCCTTAGTCAACCCTGCGCCTTGAGCCAAAGCCGCAGCGGTATGCCCAATCCGAGGTTGCCGAGTAGCCCTAATGCCGGACGCCTGACCAGTGGGTCGGATGTTAAACTGCGGAGCCGCAGCCGCAGCCGGAGCCGGGGTTGGGTCGCTCAATAAATCGGGTTTCTTGATGCTTTCGTTAAGGCTGGCAACCGAGTTATCCTCGATTGGCTTAACCAAGTCATCGTCAGCCTGAGTCTGAACGTCAGGAATTTCCTTTTGGGTACGCGGGGTTCTGGTTATCCCTCTACCACTACCCGATGACCCTATCTCGCGTATAATCGCCATGATATACCCCTTACTCTGCGACGACGGTACTGCCGTCAATGCTCTTGACCGTCTGGATTCCGTGGTTGATCGTAACCGTTGCTGCCGCCCCGCCCTGTATGGTCTCGTTAGGAATCATCTTGGTAGTTCGGTTCGTGCTGGCTAAAGCCTCGTAATCGTCAACAACGTGCGAGTTAAACGAGTACACAATCTGCTTCCAACTGGCTGTATTTCCAGTGTTTGTGCTAATCTCAGCCTGTGTTTCCGTCAGGTTCGGGAAATTAGTGACAACAAAGCACATATACGCCACACCAGCGCGAATGCCGCCGACCAGGTTAGTCGAGTTGGCTGAGTCAATCAGCGCGTAATCCGTGAAGTGCGCTCCGGGACTGTCGTTCCACTGTGCATTCGCAGTTGTGAGAATACCCATATATACCCCCAATGCCGCGCCTAATACCGTCATTCCTGCCTTACTCATGCCTGTCTCCTTTTGTTGCTTGTTACATCTACTATCATTATTGAGAATGATCAAGTTATTATTAAATCTCATTATACTCTTGTGCCAAAGTTACCAGCTTTGCGCTAAACTGCATCAGGCGCAGAGTCACGGAACCACCAACACCCCCGGTGGTATACATATCATAATCCACCGTTAGGGCGACATCAGCCGCCGATGCATCAATATATATCATCTTGGAGGATGTGCTGCTGTTTTCATAATCGGTTCCGGTAGACGATGCGGCGTTTGTTCCGATAAGAAAACTCCACTCAAAAGCCAAAACCCCGTCTTGCTTGACTCCAGCCTTTGTCTGTCCCGCAGACGCACCCGAGGATGCGGAGGTGATTTCTCCTTCACACGTAATAGACACCTTGTAAACCCCGGAGCAATACTGCTTAATGATTATCTTGTCGTTGGCCAAGTCTACATCGGAAACATCGGTGTTTATCTCAACATTAACCGCATTCAGGTCGAATGTTCCGGCGTGGCCCGTGGTTGCAGTGGTTTCCTCAGCCCCCGTGGACGCCCCGACTATACCCTTCCCGATGTCGTAGCCTCGCTCCGCAACGCTGGCCCCCGTCGTGTCTAGTGACTGTAAGATTACCCGTCCGGCGTCAGCATCCTCTAGTGCCTGAATACGAGCCTCAAGCAGCAATAGGTCTAACTCCCGCTTAACCGGGGGCGGCGGTATTGGATCATCCACCTCCGGGGCCATAAACGCCTCGGCATCCTCTCGCAACTTGCGATCCTCGTCGCTCTCTGCGCCCCGCTCTCGTATCCCACGAACCGTCCGTCGCATACTCTCGTCGTCTTCCGCGACCTCCTCTGGAGGCGGGGGGACAACCCGGATAACCTCGTCCCGGCGGTCAAGAGCCTGATCGTGCTCAAACCTCCCGTCGTCGATCCTTTGCTGAAACTCTAGTCTGGCTTGTTGAAATTTATCCATGCTAAATCTCCGTGGCAGACTGCGCCAGATGTAACAACTCAACGCTTAGTTGCTTCAGCCTTATTACTTGGGGGCCACCCGCAACCGTAGCCACCGACCAGTCGGCAGTAAAATCAACATCTGCCGCAGACGCATCCACATATATCATTTTAGACGCACCGCTACTGTGTTTGTGATACGTTGCACTCGTCGCCGCAGAGTTTGACCCGATCATAAAACTCCACTCAAAAGCCGACACCCCATCCTTCTTTACCGCCACCTTTGCCTGTCCCGACCCTGCGCCGGACGATGGCAGGTTTATCTCTGCCTCACACAGCATAGACACGTTATACACCCCGGAGTAATACCGCTTGACGATGATCCTATCGTTGGCGAGGTCTACGTCTATAATGTCCTCGTTCATCTCAGCGTCAAGCACGTCAAGATCAAAGGTTCCGGTGGCGTTATAACCACCCATCGAGGCACTATAGTTTGCCGCGCCAACCGTCCCCTTGCCGATGTTGTAGCCTCGCTCCGCAATGCTGGCCCCTGTCGTGTCCAAGTCCTCTAGGGTAACATTCTTCTCCTCTAAGTCCTCTAGTGCATTGATCCGTCCCTCCATAGAGGCTAGTTCTGAGTCTAGTTCTGGTGGCGGGGGCGGGATTGGGGCTTCAACCTCGGCTGGCTTCCCCGGAGCCATAAATGCCTCAGCATCCTCGCGTAGCTTGCGGTCTTCATCGCTCTCGGCGTTCCGGTCTCGTATCCCCTGGAGTGTTCTCTCCATGCTATCGGCGTCATCCTCAACCTGCTCCAGATTCGGGGGGATAACATTAACAATCTCGTCCCGTCGATCAAGGGCTTGGTCGTGATCAAACTGCCTGTCGTCAATTCTGGCTTGGAAGTCCAGTCTGGCTTGCTGAAACTTGTCCGCAACCTCCGGTTCGGCGGCGTGTTCGCCTCCACCACGGACGATTTGTCCGCGCCCGACGTTCGGGATGTCAGCCCGAATCTCGTCGTTAATTTCGTCCAGACCCCGATGATCACCGCCAAATATGACTTCTTCTTCCATTGTTAAACCCCTTTAACTCCGACTAGAAGTTAGGGGTGTCCACGTCTGGGACTGAAACGCGACAACCAGCCCTTAATCCGTTTGACATCAGCTTAACCCCTGTGGTGTGGCCGCCGTACCCACCTATCGTTTTGCCAGACCCCGCTGTGGCATACCCCGCTGCCGTAGTCATATAGCGAGAGAATTTATACGTCACGGTTACATCCCACCACTTGTCTCCAATCTTTTTGTAGAGATCCAGCGTGTAAGACGCATAGCTATCGGTGTCTATGTCGGCGTCGTCTCCCGGACTCGCAGAGGACGCGGAGTAGTTGATCAACCCGTACTTGTTTATGTTGGCAGAGAAACTGTTTGTGACCCCAGTTAATCCCGACGCTACGCCTTGGGCGGCTCCGGCTGTTGCGTTGACCCCGGCTTCAAAATACTTGCTGCCATTGTCCGACGAGTAGGATGCTGAAAAAGTTGCGGCAACGCCGCTCTCTGTTGTCTCTCGCCTGGTAAACCGTCCAAACTCGTCGGGGGTAGACTCGTCCGTGACAACCGATCCAGTGGATGCGGATGCCGAGCCACCCCCGGTCGCCGAGTGAACGGTGGTCGTTGTTGTAGAACTTAACAACGGGCTGGCGGTGGAGGACGTTGCAGACATTGCTTTTGATGTCCTCGTCTGTATAAGTTCATCAAACCGACCGAACCTGTTAACTACGGATCGCGTCTCCGTTATCACCCCGTCAGACGATCCCGTGGCAGAAGTGCGACCGACTGTGTTCGCGCTAGTGGTAGAGTCTAGGGTCTCAAACGCAGATTCCCTGTCGTGTTTGGTTGCGATTGCCACAGCCGAGGCAACCGTTGTCGTCTCCGTTTCATCAACCAACCCAAAGTCATTGGTCACGGTGTCTATCTCCGTGATAGTTCCCGCAGAGAAACTACCCGCTGTGGTTGCCTCATCGGCGTTTCGGGTCGTCTCGACGCTAACTGTCTTGAAATTGTCCTTGGAGTCGTAGTCTCTGCGCTTACCTTCCACGGCAACGGTTGTGTCCTTGTAGGTGTCGAGGCTACCAAAGTCGTTCCTGACGTTCCTGATTCGCTCCATCGTACCCGCAGCAAAGGTCGTGGCCGGGGAAACCGGGGTTGTCTGATAACGCCCGTACTCTGACGTAGTGCTTGCCCAGTACCCCGTGGCGTTGCCGGAGCCGCCGTCAGTTGGCGTGGCGGTTTCTGTCCATGAGTTTGTGTCGAATCGGCCAAACCTGTTGACGATTGATCGGTGTCCGGTCTTGGAGTTCGTTCCCGCAGAAGCGGTGGGTGGGTTTACAGATGAGTTGCGCTCAGATGTCCCCGACCTGGAAACCATCGCTGCGTTATCTTCGGCGGTTCCACCCGTCAATGCGCTGGCAGCCTCCGTTATGTTCTCGGTATCATATAGCCCAAACCTGTTTACCCTGTTTCTTACGTGGCTCAGAGTCCCGGAAGAATAACCCGACGCCTCAGCCTCCACGCTTGCGTTTATGTTTTTAGCCGTAGTTGTAGTAGATAGAGCGTCCTTGGTAATGTCGGTTCCGTTGCCCACCTCTGTCCCAGTTTCCACGGTTCGGGCTGTCTCTGATAAGCCGTATTGGTTCGCCGTTTCCCGCGTCGAAACGATTACGCCCCCACTCGGGGCGGCGGGGGCGGGTGTGCTGCTATTGTTTATATATTTAGTGGTGGTGCGGGTGGAGAACGCATCCCTCGCATCATCCGTGCCGCCAGCGACGTTCTGTACCGCACTCTCGGTTCGCAGGGAATTGTCGTACTGGCCAAATTCGTTCTTTTCGCTCGACGTTGTTTTTATTGAACCAACCGAAAACGAGGTTGTCTCGGCCTCCCGACTCGACTCATTTCGAGCGGTTACCAAGTCCACGCTCTCAAAGTTATTTAGCGAGTAGTCGTTTCTTACGTCTGCTACGGGTATTGCGGTCTCTGTCGTCACCGAGTTGTCGTATAAGCCAAAGTCGTTTTTTACGCTTCTGGTGGATACTATATCCAACCCTGTCTGTGTGGCCGTCTCAGACTCCCTGCCCGTCTCGTTACGGGCGGTTAGAACATCCTCCTTCTTAAACTGGTCTGCCACAAACCTGTTCTCAACATCTGCTACAGCCTGAGCCTCTCGATCTGACGAAACAATGTCCCAAGAATCGTCGGCGTTCACCCTTACGTTCTGGCTCTTGATGTACCCAGCGGCAGCAGTGACTACATGAACCGATCCAGTGTCGGGGTCTACGCCAAGTTCCTTCCACTCCTTTTGCTTCTCAAATTCCGTCTCAGTAGAAAACTGACCAGTCGCCGCAAATGAGCCAGCCGCCGTGTTTATGTCTCGGGCCTGTCTCGTCTCAACTCGTATCGTGAAATTACCCGCCCCATCCCTGTCAACGCTATACGGGCTGGGCGTTACCGTAACCAGGTCGGCGGTCTCAGCGTCGGCGTGAGTGTCCCAGTTCGCCAAGGCAGCTTCGTACTGATCAACGGTCTGACCCCAATAATAATACAGGTCAACAATCGTCTCGGCGTCCTCGCGCCACCTAGCCTTCAGCGCGGAATTAAGAGTGCCACCCGTGTCTGCCAGAGTAAGTGTTTGACGGATAGTTACCGCCCTGTCGCCCTGCGCGATGTTCTCAACCTTCTGCGATGTGAACGTCCCCGTGTACGACTGACCGTCTGCCTGTGGGTTTTCTATCGTATCGGTAAGGGCGTCAATAAAGGTGTCGGCTGATTGCGTATCGTAGTCCCGCCACTCACGCACAAGCACAACCAACCCATTACCCGTCTGTAAATCAGATTTGTTCTTCTCGTAGGTCAGGCTGACCAAGCGAGCCTCAACCTCACCACGGTTGCCAGTACCGTCACCCCAGTTGCCCCCGTATGCGTATGTGAATAGCTGACCCATTATGACGGCTCCGAATCAAATTGGAAGTTCTGCACGTCAAGCAATATCTCCCGAATAGAGACACCCGCGTCCATGCCCGTAATCTCTAACTGAAAACGCCTACCAGCCCGACGAATATCCAGCGTCTCGGAAACCGTAGTCAACGTCCCCTCCTCGTACAGAACATCTGCCGTGTACTCGTCGCTCCAGTCATCATCATCAAACTTATACTTGTACGTGATCTGTGCGTCATCCTCGCCCGTGTTCTTCACAACAAAAATAATCCTATCTACATCAAACGGCGACCAGTCGGGATTCCTGACAACCCTCGTCTTAAACGAAAACGCAGACCCAGAGTATTCAAACCACTTGTCGTTTGCCGCATCATAAACATGGGTAGACCCCAGAATCACATACTTCTGTCCGTGATCCACAGTGATCGCCAACCCACTCAGGTCAACGCCACGTATCTTCTGGCTGACCTCCCGCGTCTGGCCGTTCTGGTAGGCCATCAACCCCTGAGCATTCGTCACATACAAAACCGAATCCAACTCCGCAACCTGGTTTGCGGCTGGCAACGCCAACTCCTGAATCAAGTCTGTGCGCTGGAAAAACCCGCGAGTGTCCGACAGGTTTCTAAGAACGTATCCGCCCGTTGTCTTGCCGATATAAAACGAGTCCGGCTCGAGGGGTAGTATCTTCAAAATGGTTTGGGAGTCCTCGTCAAAAGGAATCGGCTCTCGCCCGTTGGTGTGATAAAACTGGTCGTTGTAACCCAAAGCCCCCACTTGCAGTAAATTAGAAGCCGTGCTCAAGGTTCGGTTGGTTATGTTCCACAGACGCTCTGAATGCCACAAGTACGGCACATTGTCCACGTTCTCGCCACCAGTAGCAGACTTATCAAGCGTGATGGTCTTCTCTACGGCAGCAGTCCCGGACGGAATTGTACCCTTGGTGATCAGGCGATCAACGCTAAGATCAAACCCAGTACCAGACGCAATCTCATTCTCGGCTAAATCCTCCGGCTCCAACAGACTGTTGAGTCCGGGCGGCGTCTCTGCCAGCAGTCGAACAAACTGGTATGGTTGAGGCAGGGCCACAAGCCTAGCCCAACCCGCCTAAGCCCACAAAGTTGCTTGTGTCGTTCGTATCGTCCTCTTGGGCCTGATTCTGTATGTCAGTAGCAATCTGATCCACCAACCTCGGTATGCGGCGTCTCAGGATCTCATACGTCTCCTCTTGTCCACGCGAGGGTCGCTGCCCGTCGTCTATCAACGTAACGGACACCATAGCATCCAGTACGTGCAGGTACTCATCGCTCAGTGCAACCTCGTCCTCCGGGCTATTGATCTTGGAGATTCGGTCTTCCAGATCACAGCGAGTGTTTATCTCGGATGTGCTTTGATTTACCGCGTCAACGAAAGACTGGGTAAAGTTTTCGGCTCCCTGTCCCTGCGTTCGGAAGACGCGCTTCATCTTGGTGTGAAGTGCGGTCAGGTCGATGTTGGCCATGACAGACCCCCTTGCTTAGTCGATCAAGATGTACGTAGTCACATCCAAGGTGTCAACGTCCTGCGTCGAAACGCCAGAGATAGTCACCGTGATGTTGTCCTGCAACAGCGGCAGTCGAGCATCCTCGTTAGCCGTGATAGCCGTAGCATCTGTCTTGGTAGGGATAAGCCTAATCGGGTAGTAAGCGTCAGCCGTCAAGCCAGCCTTGCTCAGAATCGTTCGACTTGGCATTCCACCAGTACCGCCAGCGGTCACGATAGATACCGTCCCGGTAAAGCTGGCAGAACCAGTCCAATCCAAGTAAACGCCCTCAACAAATCCGCTCAGGAATGCGGCGTGGTCGTTGGTCTGCACCTCTGAACCACTACCTACGTCCGTATGCACGGTCTTAATCATGCCAGCCATGCACAGTGCGGCAGTCAAGAACGTACTCAAAAAACCTATGATTCCCTTTTTCATCTTAAACTCCATGTAAAGAAAAGGATCGGGGGTGGTATTAGCACCCCTGTCACCAGCAACTTCATTTTCGTCTTGGTCTTAGAACCGCTTCAGTGCGCCCGAGTCAACCCAGACATCGCCAACGGTCAAGCCGTTAGTGGTAGTGGGGAGGCTCGCGGCATTCAGCCGCAGACTCGAAATGGTGGTTACGTCATTGGTGGCGTCACCGAGCGTCACGTTTCCGTTAAGCGTAGTAACATCCGCAACCGTCAAGTCGTCTTCTGCGGTCAGGTCGTCAGCGGTGTAAAACCCCTGAAGCGTGGATGAATTGCCACCGTACTTAACAGTGCCATACGCATCCTCGTCTAGCTTTTCAACACTAATGCTTTCCGCAAAGACATACGCCGCGCAAGCAATAACCAGAACCGCAATCCATCCAACTATTTTTCTTGTGTCAATCATCTCAGTCTCCTTTCGAGAGAAAGACGCCAAGGGGGGAGAACCCCCCGAGGCGAATAGTTAGACTTACGTTCCGTCGGAACCAAACGTGTTCTTGGAGGTGGTGAAACCAAACACCTTTACTCCGCGAATGCGCTTGTCAATAACGATGTCCGCGTTGGCGGGGGCGTTATCGGCTAGGCTCCAGTCACTCAGCACGACCTCATGCAGACCCTTGTTCGGCCCCTGACGATCTCCGATAAGGAAATACGCCGTAGCTGAACTCAGGTAATCGTTGACCTTTACGTCAAGACCAGGAATCAACACGTTAGGCTCATTCAGCGAACCTTCGGGTTTTCCCTGACCAACGCTGGTCAATTCAAGTGCTTTCTGCTCCAGTGCGTTCGGAACAAATAGCGTCTGCGGGATAACCGGGTCTGGATGTCCCTGCTCGTTCGTCATCTGGCGTGACACCAAACGGAGAGCTTGCAGGTTCGGGCCAGTTAAGGCTCCAGTACCGAGGTTGTCCCATAACGCGATCTCTGGGTTTTCGTGTGGGTGACTGTTGCTGAACAGACTCAAGGAGTCAGCTCCGTCAGTACCCGAGAAACCATTATCAAACAGCGAGATGCGTTCGTATTCGTCCGACTGCATTGCGCTCTTGATATGGCCCGTCGTCATTCCGACAACAACGTCAAATCGGTCGGATTCAAGGCCCAAGCGCGTAACGCGAATGCCCTGTCTGCGACTGATAACGGTGAATGTCTTCTTGTAACCACCAGCGGGGGTAACGTAGGGAAGTGCATCCGTATCGTTGTTCCTCTGGGGAAGCGGTAAGGCTGAACCGACGTTAGTGATAACGTGGGTCAATCCACCCGACTTATTGTCTACGTCAAAGAACTGCGCTGAATTACCAGCGAACTCGTTCCGACGCATCCACATCAGGTCTACCGACTTATTGATAGCTTCAATCGGATGATCTTCCGAAAGAAAACTCTGTGAACTGTCTTGGAGTGTTGCCATTTTCTATTACTCCCTTACGCTCTTACGGCGTCAATTACGGCTGGCAAGAACTGAACAACAACTCGACCTGGACTCGTAGACGTAGTTTCCGTCTCTGGATCAAGGTCACTGTATATGCCCACAACTTGTACGGCCACATCAGCGGCTTCGTTGAAGTCAACGGTGGTATAACCGATCTCGCCAGCGGAGGTCGAAACCACCAAGCCGTATTGATCGCCAACAACTGACGTAGCAACAGCAGAGTCACTGCCATTGTTTTCCGCAAAACAGACGAAACGGTCTGTGGCGCGAATCACAAGGACTCGTACTTTGTCGTTAACTGACAGTTCCGCAGTCAGGGGCCACGCGATACTCTTGTCTTCAACACCGACAATAAGACCGTGGTTTGTGTCCCCACTGGCATCGGACGTGTCACTCAGTTTAACCGTACCCGCAGTACTGAAGTAGCACGGAGCGTTGGGCATAAAAATGCCTTGGCTCGCGGCTATTCGCCGCGTTACGATCTCAGGAGCAACACCGTCTCCAGCGGACAGCGGATATATATTTTTCTTTTCCGTAGCTGCCATTAGCTTTTCCTTCGTTTAATTTCAGTTTATTCAGGCGAGGTAAACGTATCCATTTTCACGTTCCCTTCACCATCCGTCACTTTCGTTTCGGTAGTACCCCTAACTTCTGCGGAATCAGGCGAGGCTGTTCGCTTTGCATCCCGAATCCTGTTGGATTGGGCGGCAATCGAGTCCAAGTCTTCCTGATGGATGTCGGCGGGGATCTTCCACATCGGGTCACCATCTATGTGATAGTGCATCCCCTGATGCAAAACGGGCTCGTAACCGTGGTCTGCGTAGAAATCGGATTTCTCCCGGTCTCCAAACATCCAGTGGAACGTGCCATCCTGACCGCCTGAGTCCTTACTGAATCGCGCAATCGCCTCTTTCTGGGGAATCCTAATCGCCCCCTTCAGTGACGTTACTGGAGCCGCTTTACGTAACTCCCGCGCTACTTTTGCACGGGCCATGTAATCGGCCAGCTTCGGATCAATCTTCGTTGGTGCTTCTATTGTTGTTGACTTAGCCATTATCGACTACCTCTCTCTGCCGCCAGCCTTTTGAGCGCGGCCTTTTCCTCATCCGTAATGTTTCCGACAACCGTTCCTGACAACAATGCTTCAGCTTGCGCTGATATTGCCGGACTATCATCGGACGCAACAACACGCGTCGAACCAACCCCGGCTGGCAAATCACCTCTTTCGGGGTGATGCGTGATGTTCATTGACTTAGCAAACTTCAACAGCATCTCTCGATTACCGTCGTTCACCTCAATGTCCATCTGTTCTGCCAACTGAGCGACCTCATCCCTATGCACTACCCATTCAGGGTCTCGTTCTCGTAGGTTGCGTTCCATCTCTGCCACCGCTGCATTGACTTTCTCATCGACTGCCGAGATACCCTCGTTCAGCTTCCGTTCTGCCTCTGCCTCGATGTCATTGGCGTAAGACGATAATACCTGGAGCGTCTTACGTGCGCCTTCTTCTTCGCCGTTCTCCCAAGCCGTCTTCATTTCCGAGACCATCTCGTCCACTCGTCCGGCTCCGTCGTCGGCTGGCACGTTCTGTGCCACCTGCGCCTCTGCCAATTTAGCCAGCACTTGATTGTTCAGCGTGTCGGCCTGAGCCTTCGCGCTGGCAACTTCATTCGCCAACCGTGAAATGGTCGCATCCTTCTCGGACAGACCCTTTTCCGCATCTTGCTTGGACTTGTAAGTCCCGAGATACGCACCGTCATCGTTGAGTCCCGATCCGGGTGTCTCAGCCATGCTGTTCCCTCCGTTGAGTTCGGCTCCTTGCGGTGTACCGGACTGGTTTTTCCTGTTTGATTGTGGAAATTATCAAACATGAGAGAGAAGTCAATATATTTTTCTCACTTTTTTGAAAATGAGAATCTATGGGCGCAGTTTACCCCCGTTTCGCATGATTGACAATTAGTCGAATATGGTAGGCGGGGTTGAACTAGACGAAAAAAGGGGCCATGCAGGATGGGGGATCGCTGCACAGCCCCTAGGGGTGTAAAAATTATTACTACTTATCGTCGGACATCTGAGACAAGTATGTGTCTACCACCGCTGGCATCAACTCCAGATACCGCAAGCCGCGTACATACCCACGAATCTCACGTAACTCAGTGTCGCTGAGATCGCGGCCCAGCATTTCATCAATCGCATTGGATTGTTCGGCTCGCTGTAAATCCACCAAGAGTTTATACAGGTGGGTCTTGGTCATGTTACGAATTGCTTGCAACTCGCATCTATACCAGGTGTCGCCGTAAATCTCTATCGTGGGGTCATCTGGCAACATCTCGCTCTCTGGTAGCCTCATCTCGATCCTCCTGTTTGTTCAGCTACGAACGTACACTATGTCAGATTGGCTTGTGCTCCACCTTCAGCTTCAAGCGGATTCCCGGCGATCTCTCCCGGTAAACCCTCTGGCGGCGTACCCCCCGGTGCTTGCTGCCCACCTGCCGCCGCCTGTGCTGCTTGCGCTTTCTCTTGCGCCAGCATATCGCGCCTCATTTGAATGTGAAACAGTATCATCTGGTGATTGTTAGGTCTAAATTCACCCTCGGGCAAGAGTTTGTACTGTGACGCCGCCCTCTCCAATACTGGCAACCAAGCCGCATGGTTCTCGCCCGACTGCGGCTCAACGTACTCTCCAGCCACCAGCATCGCCTGTACCGCCTGTTGCGCCCGCGCCTCGGCATCGACGTTTTGACCGACAGGGAAAATTTCATCTACCTTCTCAAACCCGAATTGCCTCAGCGTTTGTCGGCCAAGGATCTTAACGCCCTCCGGTTCTAGGTGCGGCAGGAACATCGGCAAGATATTCTGAAGAAAATTGTTCTTCTCTTGCGTCCTAATATTGTTGTTCTTGAAGCGAGTCATTGCCGTGATCTGGGTGCGAATCGGCCCCCACAAATTACCGGGGTTAATATCCAGTATCGTGTCGTTGTGAGTCACCCGCAACACTGTGTTGGGGTCGCCGTACTGACGCCACGCCTCGGCATCCAAGCGGAACATCCACTCAAACAACTGTGCGGCCATGTATGACGCCCTCTCGTCCAGAGGTTGCATCGCCTGATCAAACACGTTCTTGGCTTCTGTTGCGCTCGTCCGACTTCCCAACGCCTCAGCCCTCAACGGCTTGTCTGCGCCCGTTAGCTTGTTGGCTTGCTCCTCAATTATGCTGTGCATTGTCATCGTGAGTTGAGTCGTGTCGGGAATATCCAACGTCGTCAACTCCGTGCTGCGGTCAATCTTGATTAGCTTGTTGGCTTTGTATGTCAAGTCCCGCGTATGGATCGGCCCGTTAGCCACCATCGGCGCACTGTTACGCTTTGTGATATTGTCGATTGCCTGGTTCAAGTTTGTCGTGGACTGGTAGTACAACGACTGAATCATCTCAGCATCGCCCTTGTGGTAGGCTCCTTTATTGTCCTGATGCGAATGAATCAGCGTTATCGGCATCTCTCCGTGCCAATGGGGGTTCTCGCACAGTTTCAGGCATACCGGGCTTTGGTGTATGTTGCCAGCGAATATAGCCTGATAAATAGTGGGTGCTTGCTTCGACTCGTCCCAGACAGCCTTAACAGATTTTCGCTTTGGTGTTTCGTTCTGGCTTATCGGCACTCGCGCCCAAATTTCCCAAATCTCGATTTCTCCCGTCTCCTCTGATATGTCGTTCTCTCCGGCATTAACCATGCGCTGCTCTAGGGGTTGCTGCGCTTCGTGCTCGCCCTTGTACTTCTGTGACGCCGTGAGTTCGCCAAGGTTGTCGATAACGCCGTCAGCATACCATTGCGCCAACTGGCCATATCCAACCTTGGTCTTGTATCCAAAACAAATCTGATCCTTAGCCTCTGGAATGTGGCTGTCAAAGTAGCAGTTCTCAATGGGCCATCGCTCGATTGTCGGCCAGTCCTTTGTCACACGCTTCTTGGTCGTCGTCTTAAACTTCTTGAACGTCCCGTTCTCGTTGATTCCCGCTCCCCTGTCCGGTTCGTGCTGCGTCACCTCTCTCGTCTCACGCGCCCAGCCATGCTTAACGACCTGATTCCCGTAAATGTTCGTCCAATGTATAATATCCCTGATCTTCTCTTTACGACCGTCCTCGTCAAACGTGAGTTGCTGCAACGCATTCTGGTGCTCTGCAATCTTGCGCCCATCATCGGCGGTGTACTCATTCGTATTGATCTCCGGGCTATACTCTGCCGGGAGCCTCTCATCGTCCGAGAAGTATATTGCCATCTCGCTTGCCGTTATCGCTCGCATTTGTACGAGGAACATCGGGCTTGTAACGTCCGATAAAGTATCTCTGGTCTGCGTGTTGGTCGAATCCTGGTTGAGAGACACGCGGCTCATTCGATCCGCAATGTCCATGACGCCGCCATTCTCCGTGAACTTCTCACGCTGGCTCTGACCCTCAAACCGACGAATGTTCTTACTCGTCCACGCACGGAACATATCAACCACGGGAATGTTCTTCTTGTCGCCAACTAGATTAACAGACTTACCGTACCGGGACGGCAGCTTGCCCCCGTCGGGGACGTTGGACTTGTCAGGAAAACTGGAGATTCCAGTGCCAGTATCAGAGTTGTTAGCTGAGTTTAAGTCACGCTTGGCTTTAGCCTTGTCTTCGGGCATCAGTAATTACCTTATGTTTGCAGGGCAGAGAACGCCTCGGCCCAGTCTTCTTTCTTTACAACAGCGTAGGGTAAGTCCGCTTTCACAACAAACTCCCAGTCGCATAATTGAGAACGCTTAATCCCCTCGTCAAAGTCGGGGCATAATAGAAAATCCCCAGCCTCAGCCACATCAACGCGCTTATTGGTTCCTACACTCGGCCCAGCACCTATGCACTCGACCCAATTCGTGTTATCTCTCGACGCATCACACAACGCAATGCCGCCAACCTCCTCCGGCAACTCCAGCTTACGAACGTAATAGCAGTCACCACCAAAATACATGGGCAACAGGTCAATATCTGCCGTCTCACCACAGTTTTCAGCCACAAACCCGCCTCTGCCTGACAATTTCTGGTTCATTTGCGCGAATTTATCCTTTTTAGCCGCCGTCTGCAAGAATTTTAAGGAATATTTTGCCGATAGACCGGAAATCTGCACATTTTTTTCTAATAGCCCGTGAACTTTGTCCCCGTGGCCGTAGTTGCGGGGCTGGCGTCGTCCGTATCAAAGTCTCCCAAGTACCTCGGACTCTCAGATGCCAGATATTTCAATGCGTCAATAGCGTGTTGAGCGTCCTTGGCGTTGATATAACCCTTGCGCCCGTCGTCAGGCAACCGCGCCTTCTCAATTTCACGAATAACATTCCACGAAATCGTATCAAAAAAGTACAATGCTGGCGCACCTGGTTCTCCCGTCACCACATGATTGCGGCTGTAATCAATACGCATCAAATCCTTCAAGCGAGGTATCTGTATGTCGTCCTTCTGACCGCGACCCGGAAACACACCCAACAAACCATATCTCCTGAATATGTCCTCCAGAGTCTCACCCTGCTGGCTCTGGGCCGCACTCCGAGGATCTAGCACCGTCCCATAGAACGACTCAGACTTGGGACGCTCCTCAAAACGCTGATATATATTACCCGTCTTGCCGTCACGCTCCTCACCCAACAAAATCCGATCATTGTGCGACAAGTCAATGATCATCGCCACAAACTCAGCAATCTCCAACCCCGTCTCATACAACGCCCGATATATATACGTGTCATTGTTCTCGTCCGTCGCCGCCCACAAACACACGTTTATACCCCTAGCACTACCGTAATCAATCGCCCTCATCTTGGTCAGACGCCGTGGAATCTTATCGTCCTCCCAGATCGGGGGAATCACATGGATGTCACGCTGGTACACATCCCCACCAAACACCATGCCAGAACCCTCCTCCCAGCCACCATAGTAACGCGCAACCGCCTCCCTCTGCTCCTTCTTGGAACGAACCACGTCGGGGTCAACCCAACGACCCCACAACTCTTTCTTCTTCTTCGGGCCAATAATCTCATTAGGAGTCGTGTCAATCGAATAGTGATAGAAACTCACCACACTCCCACTCGGATTGTCCCCGTCGTAAAGATCAGTCTTGATCCAACCAGCACTACCCGTGTCGGGCCTACCGTCAAGCACATGACCCGTCAGGGCCATCCCACAGGGCGTGTAGTCACCCCTAGTCGTCGTAGATCGTACCCAACCAATGTACTTCTCCTTGGGACACTGCTCATCCAAACTAGCCCCGTCAGAATCAAACGACTCCCATGCGTGTTGCGCCTGACCATAACACAAAAATAATATCTCACTCCCACACATCAAACTCAAACGACGAGTACGGCCACCATCAAAAGTCAACGTCTTACGACCACCAGGAGCGTACTGACCCAACTCCTCCCTCGGAAACACGTACTTTATACGCTGAAACAACGTGTCCACATTACCCCAGCTATACGACGCAACCACCCAACGCTTCGGCCCCTCCCACTCAGGACACTTAATCCCGTTCTCAGAAAATACAGGCCAATGGGGTTGACAGGGCAATATCCGCAACCCCGTCCACGCCGCCAAAGAAAAGGTCTTACCACACTGATTCGGAGCCAACACAGCGCATATATCACTCGTATAGTCATTCAAAAACGCTACACCATCGTTCTTGTAGCCCTCAGAATACTTACTGGCAGGAATTACAAAACCCGTCTCGCCCACGGCAACCTCGCTCTCGCGGCGAGCCACTCCATGAGGTAAAAAACACGACAACGGGTTGGACTTCTGCAACTCAACCCGCTCCAAAAGAAAATCAGCCGCCCCATCACTCCCGTCAACCCGCAACTTCTCTAACGCAGCATCGTCAAAGGAATACCAGGAACCCTCAAGCGGAATAGAATACTTCACCAGCCATCCCCCCACTCGTCAGGGTCAAATATCCACAAACGATACAACCCATTGTTCAACTTGCGCTGACGTACCTTCAAACCCGCCGCCCTCACAGCACGATCAAAGGCGTTACGCTGACTGCGGGTATAAACCACAATCGAATCACCACTGTCCATAGACGCCACCTTAGCCGTCCAGTAACCATTCACCATCCTAGGGAAAGGTATTGGCTGCTCAACCGGGGTTGACGCCGGAAACGGGTCGGCAGCACCCCCAACCATCCCGTCCGGCTCACCCTCAGACCTAGACACCCAACCATAGATGTCGGCCTCGTACTCCTTACCATCCCGCGATCCTGTGTCCAAATCCCCCACGAAATCAGGTCTCAATCTCCACAGCACCCTCAGAATCATCCGCAGAATCACCCGCAACGGGCTCCTCCAACGCAACCGCACCCATAGGCAACAGAGAATCTGCCGTCCATGTCACATACGTAACCTCACCACCCTCCTCAAACACAATCCTATCTCGATCACCAACAGTACGAATCTCATACTTGTCAGCCCGAAACCGATTGGAACCGTTCACATCATTCACCAAATATACCTTAACCTCAGCCATAACTAACCTCCCTGTGCACCGCCAGCTAAACGCCGACCCTCATTCTCATCAGCGGCGAAACCACAAAAGCCCCACCGTACTCGCATACCTCCCGTCACGGAGTCCTCCATCACCATGCACTTACCCTGCATCACATACACAGCCAACATACCGTTGGCAGCACTAAACATCGACGGCTCCGCACGCTCCCCGTAGGTCACATGACCATCAACAGGCCCACCACAGAACTCCTGTGCATCGTCTCTACGGTAACCAGCGTCCACAACGAACTCCAACGCTAGTATAGGGACAAAAACTTATTCCAACAGCCTGAGCGCAGACGCCCATACCTCAGAACGGCAAATCATCGTCCTTGGCAGAACCACCCGCCGCGACCGCCGGAGTAGTCGGGAAACCCTCATCCTTAGCCTCTGGACGACCATTGGAATCACGCTTAACCCCGCCCCCATTGTCCACACGCTCACCCCCAACACTCTTGACCGTCATAGCCTTAATCGTATGACGAGAACGCTTTTTCCCATCCTTGTCATCCCACTGCTCCAACTGCAATGTGCCATCCACCAGGATACTATCACCCTTCTTGAAACGACCACTCACACCCTCCGCACTCTTGCCCCATAAGGTGACATCCACAAAACAAGTCTTCTCCTGCCAATCTCCAGAACGATCCTTCCAACTCTCATTGATCGCCAAACCCAACTTACACAAACCAGAACCAACCTCCGTGTACTCAGGGTCTCTCGTCAAGTTACCCACCGCTATTACCTTTGAATATCCAGCCATCTAACTACTCCTCCTTGCTTTTCTCGCTGTTACGACGCCAGTGCCTCATGGCCCACCGACCCACCTTCTTCAAGTGACGCTTCCAACATCGCGTCACGTTCCCGTCCTTGTCGAACTTACGCATCATCCTCCTGTTTGGTTACTTTGTCTGGATTGGCCCTAGCCCACGCTCGGTTCCGATGTGCAATAAAATCCCCGATTCTAACACACTGGCGGCACAGTCGATAGGGGTACAACAAGCCCAAGCCCCTCACGAACCCACACCTGTCGCAAGCCGCAGTCATAGTGCTCCTACCTCGCCTTCTTGCATCTACCCTTCTTCCCCCTCCGACCACCTGCCGCCTTCGCCGCCTTCTCCCCCGCCGCCGTATACGGATAATGCTTCACCTTACCATCTACCTTACGCTTCGGCATAACTGTCTCCCTTACCCTAATCAAACATCAAACAACACACCAGCAACGCACCTGCCGCACCACCTACCAACCCCACCAATAACACCGTGCAAACATCCAACAACCAATCAAATAAACCCATGAACACCTCTCATATACACCCTACTCAGGAACCACTGACGGCTCCATCTCATCAAAACCATCGAAAACCTGGTCGGATATGTCGTACACACCACCGCACCTGCCGCAACGAAACACGGCAACCGTAATGCTGTGCAGAGTACCCGTACCAACCTCCACCAAATCTCCACCACAACCGCGATGGGTCGAACACACGCCAGACCCAACAACATCACTCTGGGACAACGCCATGTTCCTCCTCCTCACAATCCTCGTCCAAATCACTCACCAACGCACTGTCACTAATACCAGACAATATAGCAATCAAAACCCCCAACACAGCACCAGCATCATCGTCACGACCAGACGAACGCAAACCCTCTATGCGATCAATAAACTCCAAACCAACACCCCAACCCACCAATACAGACGCCAATCCATGCTGCTCAACCAACGAATCCAGGTCAGGCACTAACTCACGCATATACTCAGGCGTAGTCGTCATATATACCTCCTAGTATCCCCATATACAGAAACCCTTATGTTGGCGGGAACTCTCACACTCACTCAACGTGGACTCGGGGGGAGTCGAACCCCCATCCGTGCGCGACAATATAGCCGCCAGCGTCGATACCACGTCAAGCCCAGTCATCAAAAAATCCCTCCACATAATCCCAACTATACGATTCATCACTCATCATTAGCACACGTTATACTGACGGGCGGGGTACGTCCAGCACTTTATACAACACTCATACGAAATGTCTACCCGCAAACAGGAGTGGTAGCTAAAAGGTAAATATAACCCCCATTCACGCACTTCAGACCAGAGTAGATATACCCCCCCAAAATATGCAAATTCGCGCAAACTATAATAACTCCCCAAAATCCAATGAGCCTATGGTGTCTAAAAAATTGCGGGAGCGGGACTCCTTACGTAACACGAAGGTGGCCGGGCGGGTGTAGGGTAGCCCCCGCCCCCCGTACCCCCTGCCCGTTCAAGCCGCACCCCCCCGCCGCAAGTCGCGCCCCCCCGTACACCTTGCGCCCCCTGCCCT
>Ga0315336_1001985_pt1 | contig 34506 bp, 27 predicted proteins | sample ASW5metaG_FD_204512 | JGI IMG/M metagenome (GOLD analysis project Ga0315336, IMG submission 204512) | Ammonia-oxidizing marine archaeal communities from Monterey Bay, California, United States - ASW #5 | ecosystem: Environmental > Aquatic > Marine > Intertidal zone | place: USA: California...
CAGGTGCTCTTCACCGAAGAACGGATCATCGTCACTCCTCTGGCCCACCCTCTCGCCGATCACGACCGGGTCGACCTCGCCGAGCTGAGCCACCATGAGATTCTCCTACCACCGCAGGGAACGGCCTTTCGCGACGAGATCGACACCGACGCTCGTCGAGCCCGCGTCGAACTCGTCACGAAGGCTGAGGTCGACGGGCTCCGCCTCCTGACCTCGCTCGCGTTCCAGGGCTTCGGCCCCGCGCTCGTCCCGGCGAGCGCCGCGCCGAGCTGGCTGGAGGGCGATTGGAAGCGCGTTGCTGTCGACGGTCTTTCTCCCCGGATCGTCGGCCTCGCGACACCGCGTCGGTCTGCTCCGTCGGCACCGACCCGCACGATGGCTGACCTGATTCGGCGCATTGTCGAGATCGATGGCCCGGAGCAGGGTCTCATCAGCCCAGCTGAGTCAGAGTCGAGCTGAATTCTCGTGGTAACCATCACTCCATGGAGCCGGTCGGAGAGGGAATGGTCGCAACGGAGATGACAGACACCTCGACGGTCGGAATTCGCGCTCGGGCCGCCGGCTTCGTCCGCGCGTCGGCTTCTGACTTCCATGGTCGCCGGGTGATCCTCGTGGATGCGCAGGGAGAAGATCTCGCCGGCGCGCTCTCGCCCAGCGACGGTCACACGATCGCCGCAGCAGCCCGCTACGCCCTCGACCAGCGACTTCCGCTCGTAGTCCGCCTGGCGTCAAGCGGTGCCAACCTCGAGATGGGCGTCGGCGCCCTCGACGGTTGGGGCGGCGCGGCTCGCGAGATGACCCGCTGCTCGGGCATCGTCCCGATCATCGTGATCGTCACCGGCCCGACAGTCTCCGGGCCGGCACTGATGCTCGGCCTCGCCGACATCGTGGTCATGGTCAGCGACGCCTATGCCTTCGTCTCGGGCCCGGCCATGGTCGAACAGTTCACCGGTGTTCCCATCGACACCGACGAGTTGGGCGGTGCCCGTGTCCACGGCCGCACTTCCGGCGTCGCGACGATGGTGGCTGTCGATCTCGAAGAAGCCGAGCTCATCGCAAGCGAGGTGCTGTCGTTTTTGCCCGACCACACCGACGAGTCGGCGCCGACCCACGTCTGTACCGACCCGGTGTCGCGTCTCACGCCGGAGGCGTTCGAGATCCTGCCCGAGTCGGCCAACGGCTCCTACGACTGTCGAGACGTGCTGTCGGCCATCGTCGACGACGGCTACCTCCTCGAACTCCACACCGACTGGGCTGCCAACCTGGTCACCTGTTTCGCGTCGATCGGCGGCCGCTCCATCGGCATCGTGGCCAATCAGCCGCAGACCATCGCCGGCACCCTCGACATCACCGCATCCCGCAAGGGCGGACGCTTCGTCGCCATGTGCGACGCCTTCAATCTGCCGCTGCTCACCGTTGTCGACACATCGGGTTTCTACCCCGGCAAAGACCTCGAGTGGCGGGGCATGATCCGCTACGGCGCCCAGATGGCGTTTGCCTACGCGCGTGCCTCGGTGCCCCGGGTCAACGTCACCACCCGCAAGTCCTACGGCGGCGCTTACATCGTCATGGACTCGAAGAAGATCGGCAACGACATGGCCTTCGCCTGGCCTTCAGCGGAGATTGCCGTGATGGGCGCGAAGGGCGCGGTCGAGATCCTGCACCGTCGAAATACGCCGGAGGAACGCGTCGAGCTCGAGGCGAGCTACGAGGAACGTCTCCTCAACCCCTACATCGCTGCCGAACGGGGAACGATCGACGCGGTGGTCGAACCGGCCGACACCCGAGCCCAGGTTGCGGCCGCGTTCGACATGCTCGCCGGCAAGCGCGAGCGGCTCCCAAGGCGCCGCCACGACAACACTCCGCTCTGACAGGGCGCACCGCCGAAGGTGTGAGGCAGGTGGTTCGCGGTCTAGATTCAACGCCGTGTCTGAGAGCGTAACCATCACCGACAACCGCACCGGCGAGTCGATCGAGATCCCGATTGTCGACGGGGGTGTCGATGCTGCCGACTGGCGCAAGCTCCTCCCGGGCATCTGGTTCTCCGACCCCGGTCTGGCCACCACCGCCGCAACTCCGAGCGCCATCACCGAACTCGACGGCGAAAACGGCATCCTGCGCTACCGCGGTTACCCGATCGAGCAGCTGGCCGAGAAGAGCACCTTCCTCGAGGTCGCCTATCTGCTCGTCCACGGCGAACTGCCCAACCAGACCGAGCACGACGCGTGGGTCGACGAGATCACCCACCACACCTACATCCACGAAAACTTTCGCAAGCGGATCAACGAGGCGTACCACTACGACGCTCATCCAATGGGTCTTCTCACGTCTGCTGTTGCCGGGCTCAGCACCTTCTACCCGGAGGCCAAAGACATCGAAGACCCGGCCATCCGGCGCGAGCAGATCGTTCGTCTGATCGCGAAGATGCCCACGCTTGCGGCCAACGCCTACCGCCACTCGGTCGGCCAGCCGTTCGTCTTCCCCGACAACAACACCGACTACCCCACCAACTTCCTGCGGATGATGTGGCAGATCGGCGGCCCCTACGAGCTCGACCCCGCGCTCCAAAAGGCGATGGAGATCCTGCTGATCCTCCACGCCGATCACGAGCAGAACTGCTCCACCACTGCGGCTCGAGTCGTGGGCTCGGCCCACGCCGACCCCTACTCCTCGGTCGCCGCGGCTTGTGCCGCCCTCTACGGACCTCGCCACGGCGGGGCCAACGAGGCTGTGCTCAACATGCTCGACGAGATCGGCAGCTACGAAAACGTCGATGCGTTCATCGAGAGCGTGAAGGCCGGCGAAGGCCGCCTCATGGGCTTCGGTCACCGCGTCTACAAGAACTTCGATCCCCGAGCCACGATCATCAAGGACGCCGCCTACGACGTGTTCGAGGTGACCGGCAAAAACCCTCGTCTCGACATCGCGCTGAAGCTCGAAGAAGCGGCCCTCAAGGACGACTACTTCGTCAGCCGCAAGCTCTACCCCAACGTCGACTTCTACTCGGGCCTGATCTACCAGTCGATGGGCTTCCCCACCGACATGTTCACCGTGCTCTTCGCCATCGGCCGCACGCCGGGCTGGTTGGCGCACTGGAACGAGATGCTCGATCAGGACTCGCGCATCGCTCGTCCCCGTCAGCTCTACACCGGCCCCGAGGTGCGCGACTACGCACCCATCGCCAGCCGCTGAGCCACACGCCCCGCGCTCGACTCGGGCGGCTCCGGCCGACTCGTCTCGAACTCATCAGCGTCCACGTTCCCAAGACGGCAGGTACCTCCTTTCGCGAGGCCTTGCTGCGCGAATACGGTGCCGATCTGGCGCCCGTCTATGGCGGCGCCCGCCCGAACGGCCGTGAGTTCCGTGCTGTCCACGGCCACTTCTCGCCCGCTCGGTTCTGGAGCGCGGGCCGCAAGGCGAAGACGATCATGTGGCTGCGCGACCCAGTCGAACGGATCGCCTCCTACTACGACTTCTGGAGCGGGACCGAGCGCCACGGCAACCCGAATCACGACGAGTTCCTCCGGCGCGACATGTCGCTGACGGAGTTCGCCTCGTGGGACCCGATCCGCACCGAATTCACCCACGACTACGTGGCCGGACTCGAGCCCGACGATGTCTTCTTCCTCGGCGTGACCGAGCGCTACGAAGCCGACCTGGGCCGACTGGCCACGCTGCTCGACTGGTCGACAGCCGGTGCGATCGTCGAGACCAACGTGACGCCCGGGGATCGTTCAGTCGTCGACGATGCCACCCGAACGGCAATCCTCGAAGCCCACGCCAGTGAGGCCGAGTGGTATCGAGCGGCGCTGCGCCGTTGATGAGATTCGCCTCGGCATCACTCGCTGGGGGGTAGCGGCTCGCCGTCGTCGAACTGGCCGTCGCAATTGCCGCCGTTGTCGTCGGAGTTCATGCCTGATGGGCACGTCGTGTTGTCGAAGATGTTCAGCGACATGACAGCATCGCGAAAACGACCTCCCCAGAGTGTGGCGTCGGTGAAGTCTGAGCCAACGATCATCGCATCGGTCCACGTGGTCGCGTACATTTCAGCCCCGGTGAAATCGACCCCGACAACCGAGGCGTCGGCGAACTCGGCAAACCATCCGTACGTCCCGCTGAGATCGGCTCCGTCCAGAGTCGCACCCTCAAAGTCGGTCTCCGTTACCGACAGCGTCAACGTGGCGCCGGCGAAATTCGCTCCTTGTGCCTCGGCACCCCATAGACCGATTTCCGACAGATCCGCATCCGAGAAGTCGACACCGCTCAGATCGACATAGCGATCAATGATGTAGCCCTCGACGAGGCCGATCCCCGGGGAGAAGGTCGCCGTTCCGGTGACTCCACCGCTTGTCACTCCCCAAAACGAGGCATCAGTGAAGTCTGCCCCTTCGACGTTTGCCCCAGCCATCGAAGCGGTGAATGCGTACGTACTGAATCCTCTCGCGGAGGCATCCGTGAAGTCAGCTCCAATCGCCGAGTTGACGCTGACACCATCGAGCATCGCTCTCGTGAAGTCGGCGCCATCGGCGTAGAACCCGCCGAACGAGAGCGACATGTCCGCCTCTGTCAGGTTCGCGTCGGTGAAAAGGCTGTCGATCAGCGTTGCCCGAGTAAAGACCGTGCCGATCAGGGTCGCACCAGTCAGGTCCGCGTCCTTGAAGTGGGCATCCGAGGCATCGGCGCCCGACAAATCGAAACCCGCGAGATCAGCGTCACGGAAGTCGCAGAAACGGAGATCGGCGCCCGGACCGGGCGCCCCGCAGTCCGCGCCGACTTCGAGTTCCATCGCTCCGATGTCGCAGGCGGAGCCGTGCGGCCGAACGACCCCGCGAGCGTCCCTGTTTGTGAGGGTGCACGCAGCCGCCTTTCCCGCGTCGACACCCGCTCCGAACGGGTCGAGGTGCAGCGTCAGCGTCTCGCCGCCGCTGTCGGCGAGACGTCGTGTCACGGGATATTCCGAACCCTCGACATCCCCTGGTTCGCCGAAGTGACAGTCACCTTGCCCGAGGTTGTGACCGAGACTCACGACGTTGACGGCGCAGTCGACATCGAGCACCGACGACTGCACCATGACGGAGCCTCCGCTGGCCCCGGCAGAGCCGTGAATATCCCCGTGAGAGAGCGTGCTCGACACGACTTGGACATCCCCACCATCGGCTCGAAGGAGATCTGTGCTGTTCGAGGACCCCAACATGCTGGTGTTCTCCATGTGAACCCTGCCATCGAGGACTCGAATCCCGATGCCCCTCGAGACGTCGAATGAACTGGACCAGATGGAGAGCACACCGTCCTCCACCAGGACCGGCGCGCTGCGGAAGTCGGCGTGCCTGACGCTCACCGAAGATCCTCCCTCGACCACCAATCCATGGAAACCACCCAGAAAATCCGGCCCGTCGAACTCGACGAAGCCCGGTGAGTCGACGCTCACTGCGGGCTCCCCACCGTCGCCGTGGATCGTGCCATCTCCGGTCACGACGACCGCTGCTCGGATGTTGAGTCCGCCAGGAAGGGTCAGTTCGTAGGTCAACCCGTCGCCGAGTCTGATCTCTTCGACTCCTGGCAGCGCGTTCGCTTCGAGCACGGCCGCCCGCAGGGAACAATCGCCGTTCGCGTCGGCGCAGAGGCCGTCACCAGGGGTGGCATCGATCGTGTCGTCCGTCGTGTCGACCGCGAACACTGTGCCGTTCTGGTGACACGCAGAGAGAGCGAGGCCGAAACCGAGAACGCCGACGACTCGCCACATCCAATTCGCCCGCACAGGTTCCCCTTCGCCTCGTGCGGAGAGTAGTCGGGGCCGCTGTCACCGCGCCACGCAGCGTGGTGGACAGGCTCAGTTGGCGCCGACTCGCTCCGTCGGCGTGAACCTCACGGGCATCTCTTCCACGCCGGTGATGAAGTTCGAATTGCGCCACGGCAGTTCTGACTGGGGCACCCGCATCTCGATGTCGGGGAGACGGGTGAGCACCTTCGTGAACATCTCCTTGAGTTCGAGACGGGCCAGCGAGGCGCCGAGACAGAAGTGCGTCCCGAAGCCGAAGGCCATGTGGTGATTCGGATCTCGGGCGATATCGAAGCGGAACGGGTCATCGAAGTGTTCCTCGTCGCGGTTGCCCGACGGGTAGAGCATCATGATGTCGCTGTCAGTGGGAATCACCTGATCGCGGATCTGGATGTCGGCCATCGTGGTGCGGGCCATGTTTTTGATCGGGGTGACCCAACGCAGCATCTCCTCGACCGCCACATCGATGGAGCCGTGCAGGTCCGCCTGCAGCTTCTCCCGCTCGTCCGGAAACTCCATGAGCGCCTGCATACCGCCGGTGATGACATGGCGTGAGGTCTCGTCGCCACCGATGAGGATGAGCAGCGACTCCTGCACGATCGACTCGTCGTCGAGTCGATCACCATCGACCTCGGCTTCACAGAGGATGCTCACGAGATCGTCACCCCCGGGGTTGGCCCGCTTCTCGGCGATGATGCCGAGCTGAAATTCACGAAACGCGATGCCGGCGAGCATTGCCTTCTCCGCCGCGTCGGGCGATCGGGTGGCCGTCGTGCCTCGCATCAGATCGTCGGACCACTCGAGCAGATCATCGAACGACTCGCGGGGAAACCCCAGCATGTCGCCGATCAGGAGCAGCGGGAGCGGCGCCGCTATGTCCCAGACGAAATCGCACTCCCCCTTCTCGCTGACGCGGTCGAGAATGATGTCGCAGATCGAGTCGATCTCGGCCAGCTTGTCGCGCACACGCTTCGGCGTGAACCCCTTGTTGACGAGCTTGCGCCTATTGAGATGCTCCGGGTCGTTCATCGAGATCATCATCGGGAGCGGCTCACCCTTTGGCCGCGGAGACCGGTGCGACGAGAAGGTCTTCGGATCCCGTGAGACGGTCAGGATGTCGTCGTACTTCGCCACGGCCCACACATCGGAGTTCGGGTCGTAGTACACGGGCGCGTTCTCGCGCATCCACGTCCAGTCGTCGTGTGGCTGCGTCGCGAACCAGTTGCCGTCGAGCAGGTCGATGTGGTCCCTGCGGGGATGGGTTGGAGAGGGATGATTCGCCATCAGTCGAAAATAGGCGATCATGCGCGTATGGGCATTTTCGTCACCACGGTCGACGCATTCACCGACCGCCCCTTTCGCGGCAACCCCGCTGCGGTCTGCATTCTCGACTCGGCGGCCGACGATGCCTGGATGCAGGACGTGGCGATGGAGATGAACCTCTCCGAGACCGCCTTCTGCTTCGCCGACGACGACATCTGGAATCTTCGTTGGTTCACGCCCCAGGTCGAGGTCGACCTGTGCGGTCACGCAACACTGGCGACAACGCATGTCCTCACCACCGACCACGGCGTGACCGGAACGATTCGCTACTCCACTCGCAGCGGCCTGCTCGCCGCTCAGGCCCTTCCCGATGGCATCGTGTTGGACTTCCCGGCCGACTCGACCCTGAAGGCCGATGCCCCCGCGGGCCTGCTTGCCGCTCTGGGTGTTGCCGACGGCACTGCGGTTCGCCGGGGCCGCACCGACTACCTCATTGCGCTGGAATCGGAGGCCGAGGTGAGGGCACTGCGGCCGACATTCGGCCTACTCCGGCGAGTCGAGTGCCGCGGCGTGATGGTCACCGCGCCGGCCGACGAAGGCAACGACTACGACATCGTGTCGCGGTTCTTCGCTCCGGCCGCGGGTGTCAACGAGGACCCCGTGACCGGCTCGGCCCACACGACGCTGGCGCCCTACTGGTCGGCGAGACTCCAACGCGAGCGCCTTCGATACCACCAGGCCTCAGCCCGAGGCGGCGACCTCGAAGTCGCCATGGCGGGCGACCGCGTCGAGATCTTCGGCCAGGCCGTCACGACGATGCGGGGCGAGCTACTCGTGTAGTCGCCGCGTCGAGGGCAGCGATGTCAGCCGATGTCGAGCACGATCTTTCCCGCGTTGGCGTTGGCCGCCATGTGTTCGTGGGCGGCAGCCACTTGCTCGAGCGGGAACCGGCTGTCGATCACCGGCGACAACGCCCCTTCAGCGACTCGCGGCAGCATCTGCGTCGCGAATTCTTGTGTGATCGCGATCTTCTCCTCGATCGGCCGCGCCCTCAGCGTGGTGCCGGTGACGGTGGCTCGTTTCATCAGGAGGCTGCCGACATCGAACGGCACCGGTCCGCCGGCCATCACGCCGACCTGGATGATGCGACCGCCCAGGCGAACGCAGCGGACGTTGTTGGGCAGATAGTCACCGCCGATCACATCGAGGATCACGTCGGCACCGACGCCGCCGGTGGCCTCGAGGACTCGGTCGGCGAAATCCTCAGCCGCATAGTCGATCACCAGGTCGGCTCCGAGCCTCTGGCACACCGCATGCTTCCCGGCCGAAGCGGTGACGGCGATGCGGGCGCCGAGCGCCTTCGCGATCTGGATCGATGCCGTCCCCACTCCCGATGCCCCGGCATGGACCAACGCCCATCGCCCCGAAGTGAGTCCGCCCTGGCGCACCAACGCGTCCCACGCGGTGATGTAGACCTCCGGGAACGCTCCGGCATCCGTGAGGGGAAGGGCGTCCGGCACCGCCATGGTCTGGCGTTCGTGCACGGCGATCTTCTCGGCGTAGCAACCACCGTTGCTGATGCCCATGACCGCGTCGCCCACCGCCCGGCCCGCCACTCGCTCGCCGAGGGCGACGACCCGTCCGGCGTATTCGAGACCAGGGATCTCGTGAACCATCGGGGGTCCGGGATAGAACCCCATTCGTTGCAGAAGGTCGGCCCGGTTGAGGGCCGACGACTCGATGGCCACGAGAACCTCTTCGGGACCGGGCTCGGGATCGGGAATGTCGTCGCGGACCTGGAGAACCTCAGGACCGCCCTTTTCTTCGAGGACTACAGCACGCATTCCCGCACTCTATGGCTGAGGGCGAGCGCCAGCGTCAGTCAACCGTCGGAGTCGGCGGGAGCTGTCGATCGAGCAGCGCGTCGAAACGGGTCTGGATCTGGTCCCGGTACGACGGCTTGGTCGCGATCAGGAAGTCGCCGGCAGCGATACCGGCGAGGACGATCGGCGGGACCGCGGCTGGATCGATGCCGGTTTCAGTGATCTGAAAGAGCGAGTCGCGAACGAATGCAGCATCTTCGCCCTCATCGGCCGGCCCTCCCGGACGGACCCGGTCGGTATGAGCGATACCCGTGCGAATCGAGCTCGGGCACAGCACCGAGGCACCGATCTTGGCGCCGACAGCCTGAAGGTCATGGGCAAGCGTCTCACTCATGGAGAACGCCGCGACCTTCGACACGTTGTAGGGCCCGGAATACGGCGCGGCCACGAATCCCGCGACCGACGAGGTGTTGACGACGTGGCCCTCCTCGCCGCCTTCGATCATCCGCGGCACAAACGACTTCACTCCGTGGATGATTCCCCAGAGATTCACGCCGAGGGCCCATTCCCAGTCGGCCGCTGATCGTTCCCACGCCAACCCCGCTTGGAACACGCCCGCGTTGTTGCACAGCAGGTGAACGACGCCCCACTCGCCGTAGGCGGCCTCGGCCAGGGCACTGACTGCAGCGGCGTCGGCAACGTCGACGGCCATCGCGATCACCTCACCCCCGGCCAACTCAGCGGTCTCTGCGGCCGCGCCTCCGTCGATGTCGGCCGCGGCTACCCGCATGCCCTGGTCGACGAAGTGGCTCACCATCGCTCGCCCGATTCCCGAACCGGCACCGGTGACCACGGCAACACGACCTTCAGTGGAGCTGAGTGGCATCAGACGCTGCCTTCGATGAACCGCAGCTCGTCGGGGTAGGGGAAGAAATCAGGAAGCTCGCCGGACTCGTGTTGGGCTTGCATCGACTTCCAGAACTCGACCGTGCACAACTCGGGGTGGCGCGTCTCCATGACCTCGCCGACGACGCGGGGCGAACGCAGATAGGTCTTGAACTCCTCGGGGAAGACATCGTGCGGCTCGACCGGGAACCAGGGCTGATCCATCATCTCGTCGTCGTAGTTCTGGCTCACCGGCATCTTGCGGAAGTTGACGTCGCCGAGGAGGGCCAACTCGTCGTAGTCGTAGAACACCACCGCACCGTGGCGGGTGACGCCGAAGTTCTTGGGAAACAAGTCGCCGGGAAAGATCGCCGCCGCGGCGAGGTCCTTGACCGCGAAGCCGTAGTCGATCGCTGCAGCCCGGGCTCGTTCGGGCGACATTTCGCGGAGGTAGAGGTCGAGCGGGTAGAGGCGGCGTTCGGTGTAGACGTGGTGGAGAATGACCTCGTCGTCGGTGATGGTGACGGTTCGGGCACAGTCGTTGCGCAGCTCGTCGATGAGGTCCTCGTCGAATCGGTCACGTTGGAAGCTCAGGTTGGTGAACTCCTGTGCATCGACGAGTCGACCGACGCGGTCGTGGTTGAACACGAGTTTGTAGCGGCGCTTGACCTCCTCGGGAGTGGTGCGCTTCGTGGGCGCGAAGCGGTCCTTGATGAGCTTGAACACCACGTCGAAGGACGGCAGCGTGAACACGGCCATCACCATCCCGCGAGCACCACGAGCGCGTTCGAATCGGGTGTTCGAGTGTTCCATGTGGCGGTAGAGGGCCCGGAAGAGATTGGTCTTGCCGTGCTGGCTGTAGCCGATCGAGGTGTAGAGCTCAGCCACCGGTTTCACCGGCAGGAGCGACTTCAGGAATCCGACGATGGCGGCCGGGCGGCGACAGAGCACATGGAAATATGAGCGGGTGTAGCCGAAGAGCCGACTCGCATCGGTCTCGGTGAGCAAGACGGCATCCACCCGCACTCCGTCTTCGGAGTTGAGCAGAGGGATGACGATGGGACTGACTCGGTTGAGCCAGCGCAGGCGGCCAACGAGATAGGCGCCCTTGTTGCGATAGAAGATCGGCCGCAACACATCGATCGCGTCGAGATGGCCGTCCCAGATGTCGTCGAGCTGCACGCTGATGCGGGCCGCGACGCGTTCGGCGTCGCCGCCGAGGTCGGCGAAATGCGTCGCCAGGGGCGAGTGTTCGAACACCTCACGCACGCAGTCGACCAGCGAGTTCTCGTTGGGGAAGGCGCGATATTCGCCCCGGCTCCCGTCGTCGGCGGGCAAGGCGGTGGGGCCAAGCCAGAGAAACTCGAGCTCAGTGTCAAGGCCGACGATCTCGAACAACCGCCGCGTGACGGAGTTGTAGAACGTCTCGGCAAGCTCGAGATCCATACGGTCACCGACCAGGTCGACATAGCGACGCCGCGATCGAATCCACAGGGCGCGGGCCGCGGCATCGTCTTCGGGCAGCACGAGTCGTGCGGCATCGACGACGCCGTAGACAAGCTGCTTGTGGAGGCCCAACCGCTCGGTGGCGTCGCTCTGATGGGCATTCCAGTCACGCTCGAGGAATCGCCTGGACGCTCGATGGGTGATCCCGAGGAAACGATCGTGGTAGTCGACGAACGCGTCGTGGAGCGTGCGGGCCAGACGGTCGACCGCCGGGTCGACCTGGTGGGCAACTTCGGTCACGTTGGCTCCTCCGGCGACAGGCGAAGACCGCCGCTTCCCGACGCCGACCAGTCGGCGAAGAATCGATATCGGTCGCCGCGGATGAGCGTGACCCGCCACTCGACGACGGCCTCACCCTGCTGGCCGAGGCGCTCCACCTGAAACGCCGCCTCGTCGTCATTCGCCTGGAGCAGGGCCCGCTCGGCCGGCGACGGAATCACCGGGGCGATCCGTTCCCAACCGCGGTCGGGGCGGCACTGGCAACGTCGTTCGAGCTCGTCGTAGAGCGCGGTGTGGCTGAAGTCGGCCTCGAGCAGCGGTCGCCCGAGCTCGGCCGGCAGCCATGCGGTGTCGATCGCCAATGGTTCATCGTCGGCGAAACGAATCCGTTCGAGGCGGAAGAGTTCGGTCGCGCTCGCCAACCCGAGTCGGGCAGCGACATCGTCGTTGGTGGTGATGCCGACCGAGACGACCTCGCTGCGTTGCTCCACGCCCGCCGCCTCGATCGACGAAAAGAGGCTGTAGAGCGCACCGAGACGCTGCTCGAACTCCGGCCGCTCGACCACAGTCCCCCGCCCTCGCACTCGGCGCAGCAGCCCATCGGCCTGGAGCCGTCCGACAGCCTCGCGCACGGTGTGTCGGCTCACGTCGTAGCGTCGCGTGAGCTCGAGGTCGGTGGGGAAACGTTCGTCGAACTCCCCCGCATCGATTGCTCGGCGCAGTTCGGATTCGAGCTGCGCCCACAAGGGCAGGGCACTCGATCGGTCGAGTTGGGGAGAGTCCATCGGCGTGGCTGCTCACCCTAGCGGCGCCCTTGCGGGGCGCTCGGCTCACCTGGACCGGTGCAACAGCATCATGCGATCGTGACCGAATGCCGTTGACACCTGACGACCGCTTTGCCCTCGCTGATCTCGTTGCGCGCTACGCCGCCGCGGTCGACGCTCGCGACTTCGACCGGTTGCGCGACATCTTTCTCGCCGGCTGCCGGTTCGACACAGGGCGCGCCGTGCGGGATGGCGTCGACTCGGTGATCGAAGCCATGCAGGGCCTCCTGCGCTACGAGGCCACCTCGCATATGCTCGGCCAGCAGTTGCTCGATCAGCACGACGGCGACTCCGTGAGCGGTGTCACCTACTGCACTGCCCATCATCTGACGGACCACGGCGATCGCCGCACCGACAAGGTCATGCACATCCGCTATCACGATCAGTTCCGCCGTCACGACGACGGCTGGCGGATCGCGGAGCGGCGCCTCGACCTGATCTGGAGCGACGAACAGCCGGTCGGCTGAGCAACGCCGACGAGGGTCAGTCGCCCTGGGCCGCGCGTTCGTGGTGACGAATCACTTCGGCGATCACAAAGCGCAGAAACGCCTCGCTGAACGCGGGGTCGAGATCCGCCGAGGCGGCCAGCCCGCGCAGCCGTGCAATCTGCTCTTCTTCTCGGCCGGGATCAGCTGCGGGCAGACCGGCTTCGGCCTTGTACTCGCCGACGGCTTCGGTGACCTTGAACCGCTCGGCGAGCAGCAGGATCAGCGCGGCGTCGATGTTGTCGATGCTTGATCGGTACCGCGCAAGCTGCTCGTCGCTCATGAGAGTCTCCCGAGCCGTGCTCGTGCTTCGCCCAGGGAGTACCCCGGAGAACGGCGGAGCCGTTCTCCAAGGAACCCGCGGGGTTCCTGTGGGCCGTACAAGAGTCGAACTTGTGACCTCCTGCGTGTCGAGCAGGCGCTCTAACCAACTGAGCTAACGGCCCTGAGGTCGGAAACTGTAGCAGCGGATCTCGCGAATCCCGAACGACTTCGCGGCGCGAGGAGGCTGCGGCGAAACGAGTCGAGGCCGCCGCCGAAGCGACGACCCCGATCTCCACTACTGACGAGCGCCGGGCGGGATTTGAACCCGCGACTGTACGGCTTTGCAGGCCGTTCCCTTGGGCCGCTCGGGCACCGGCGCCAGCGCTGAAATGGTAGCGGGGTCGCGCCTTCGTGCGAGCATGCATTCTGTGACCGACTCTCCGACCGATGGCGATCCGCCTCGCCGCTCACCCCTCGACATGCTCGGCGTACTCGCGAAAGCCGACGGCGAACTGAGCGAGACGAGCCGCGTCGTCGAGATCTACACGATGGAGGGGCTGCTGCAGATCATGTGGCACGGCGACCCGAACGCCACCGATGTGGTGCTGATGTGTGGTGGGGCGATGGGCGGGATGCTCGGCCCGGGCCGATCGCTCTATCTCGAACTCGGACTCGAGCTGGCCGCGGAAGGTCGGGCGGCCATGGCCGTCGGCTATCGAAAGCCCGGCGACCTCACGCGATCGCTGCTCGACACCTGCGCGACTGCCGACCTCGCCCTGCGCAACGGAGCGGAGCGCTTCGCCATCCTCGGACACTCGTTCGGAGGTGCGGTGGCGATCCAGGCGGCCTCGACCTTCGCGGCGCACACTGCCGGCGTGATCACCTACGCGACGCAGTCGGCCGGCTGTGAAGAGGCATCACGCATCGGCGACACTCCCCTGCTCCTGCTCCACGGCGAGCGCGACTCGATCCTCGGGCCGGAGAACTCGATGATGGTGCAGAGCCTCGCGGGCACGGGTGAGGTGCGCATGTTTCCCGACACCGACCACCTGATGGCCGAAGCGGCCGACGAGATCGCCGAAATCACCGGCGCGTGGGTCCGCGAGAAGTTCGCGGCCCACGCCGCGGCCGGGGCCTAGCTGCGAGGTTCGTCGGTAATCAGCGCTCGAAGACCGTCTTCGACGCGGCGGAGGCGGGCAGTGACATCTCGCAGGCGGCCCAACAATGCCATCGCCTCCTCTCGTTTCAGGGCGTCGGACCCGGCCGGAAGCATGGCGAGCGAGCGCCGAAGGTGCTCGATTTCGTGGTCACGGTCGAATTGCAGCATCACGTCATCGTAGCGAACATGTGTTCGCTCGCAAGTCGAACCCACCGGGCGCTTCTACAGTGTCCACATGTCGATCGAAATCAACTTCTCGGGCCGTGTCGCGTTGGTCGTCGGAGGCGGCGGTGGAGGCATCGGCACCGCGGTGTGCACGCGTCTGGCCGCGGCTGGAGCCGACGTCATCGCCGTGAGCGCCGTCGCCGACCACGTCGACGCAACCAAGGCCGACGTGGAATCGTATGGCCGTCGTGCATCGGCTCAAGTGGCCGACGTGACCGACTTCGACGCGCTGCGGGGGGCGATCGACGCGGGCGCGGCCGAACTCGGCAACCCCGATCTGGTGGTCAACGTCGTCGGCGGGGCTCCGCCGCAACACTGGCACCGGCTGGCCGATTTTCCGATCGAGTCGTTCGATCAGTTGATGACCACCAACCTCAGGTATGCCTTCGTGGCTTGCCAGCACGTGGCGAAGCACCTGATCGAGGAGCAACGCCCCGGCGCGATCGTCAACATCTCGTCGATCTCGAGCAAAGGACAACCGCTGCTGTCGGCCTACGGCGCGGCCAAGGCAGGACTCGATTCACTCACCCGGTCGATGGCCATGGAGTGGGGTCGCCATGGCATCCGCGCCAACACCCTCGCCCCCGGCACCATCAACACCCCGCGGTCGGGGCGTGATCCGGACGAGATCGACCCTCTGGCCGAGAACATCACGTTGAAGCGCCGCGGCCGACCCGACGACATCGCTGATGTCGCCCTCTTTCTCCTGTCGGATCTCGCGAGCTACGTCAGTGGGCAGACGCTCGATGTCGACGGCGGCCCCAGTCGCGCCGGGATCGATGAACACGATCTCCCGATCTTCGTGACCAACGAGGCAATCCGCAGCCGATTCGAGGACTGACGGCCACGGCCGCGCCGGTCGCACTCAGAGCGACACGTAGCGACCGTCGTCGGTCGCCTCGGCCTCGCCTCGCGCCAGCATGCGTTGCACATGAAGCTCCGCGCAGCGCTGTTCCGGCCGGTCGGCGAAAGTCGCAGGAATGTGGGCCCGATACATGAACCGGTGGGCCGTCAGGTCTTCGAGTGATCGAGGCTCCGAAAGGAACTCGAGCATCTCCGAGTGACGTCTCGGGATCACTTCGAGGTACTTGTCGATCATCTCCAGGAATCGTGGCCGCCCCTCGATGATGCCCTTCTGGTGGAACGTCACGTAGAAGTCGGCGTCTTCGCCTCGCACTTGGCGAAGGCTCTCTTCGAAATCATCGAGGTCGCTCCATACATCGCCGTAGTAGGGGCCGAAGCCGGTCAGATCGATGTCGGACAGGAAGAACACCCCACCGGAGATCCGAAACCCGCTGTGGCCACGGGTGTGACCCGGCAGGTGCACCGCTTCGACGGTTGCTCCACCAAGATCGAAGATGTCGCCGTCCCGAAAGCCCGTCGCGTCAGGTCGGTCGGTGAAGTGAAACTCGTCGGTGAAGTTCGACCGAGCTTCGGCCGCTTCGTTGCCGACGAACCCGTAGACCTCGATCAGTCCGTCGAGACTCTGTGCGGCAAGAAGGTCCGCCTCGTGAATATGGACCTTCGCGTCGGCAAAAAGCCCGTTGCCGGCCAGGTGGTCCTCGTGCCCGTGACTGTTGAGCACCGCGTCGACCGCAACCCCAGCCCCGCCCTTGGCGACGACCGTGACCGACGGGTCGATGATGACCGTCTCGCCAGAACCACTGACGATCACCGAGTTTCCGCTTGGGTAGCCACCGTTGGCCTCGCCGACCAGCACTGTCACTCCATCGACAAGAGACCGTGCGTCGTCGCCCCAAAAAGCTGCCGCTCCTCCAAGATTCATCGCCGGACCCTACCGCTGCTCCGAGGGCTCCACGGCCTCGTAGGTCAGCGCGAAGATGTCGGGCTTGCAGGCGTAGTGCTCGCCCTGCACACCGCGGATGATCCAGTCGCCCTCGGATGCATGGAGGACACCCTCGAGGGTCGGGATCGAGAGACCGTCAGGGACGCCCGACTCGTTGTAGGAGATGGCCGAACCCGACCAATCGGTGACGCGAGCGAGCACCTCGGCTGAGAGGTCAACGAGATGCATGGCGTCGATCTCGACCGGTCGCTTTCGAAATCGCTTCACCTCTGGCACAGCTCATTGAACCACGAACGGCTCGTGCCCCGGAGCGTGCGGTCCCCTACGGTTCGCTGATGGCAACCGACGAATGGACTCCCGACCGAATGCGTTCGGTCTTCGAGAGCGTGAAGAACTGGGGGCGCTGGGGCGACGACGACGAGGCCGGCGCCCTCAACCTGATCACCCCGGCCAAACGGGTCGAAGCCGCCGGGGCCATCGTGTCCGGCGAAGTGGTCAGCTGTTCTTTGCCCCTCGCGGTGCAGCCGGCGGCTGACAACCCCCACCCGGCGCTTCACATGATGGTGCGGGGCGGCGACGATTGTGTGCTCCCGGGTGTGGGCTTCGAGATGACCAGCGACTTCGTCGGCGTGGCCTTCCACGGCATGGCCACGAGCCACATCGATGCGCTGTGCCACGTCTTCGTCGACGGGCAGATGTACAACGGGTTCGCCAGCACGGAAGTGCGCAGCACCGGGGCCCGCCGCGGCAGCATCATGGCGGCGAGCGACGGTCTGGTGTCGCGCGGCGTGCTGCTCGACATCCCCCGTTCACTCGGCCACGAGTCGTTGGAGAAGACGCACCTCGTCACACTGGCCGAACTCGAGGCGTGTGTTGCCTCGCAGGGCGTGACGGTGACCGCGGGCGACATCCTGCTGATCAGCACGGGCCGCGACGCGAAGCGGGCCGCAGAGGGAGCGTGGAACCCGTTCGACGGTCTCGCCGGACTCCACCCCGAGTGCATTCCGTGGCTCCACGATCGCGACATCGCGGTGCTTGGGGCCGATGGCGTAAGCGACGGCCTGCCGGGGCTCGGACTCGACGGGTGGTTCATGCCCGTGCACCAATGCGCGCTGGTGGCGATGGGCGTCCACCTACTCGACAACCTTCGGCTCGACCGCCTCAGCGCGGCCTGCGCAGCGAACGAGCGGTGGGAGTTCCAGTTCACGGTGGCTCCCCTTCACGTCGAAGGTGGCACCGGCTCGCCGGTCAGCCCGATCGCCGTCCTCTGATCACTCGCCGACGTAGCGGAAGTAGTCAAAGCTCGCCTCGCCGCCGGCGGCGTAGAGACCGATCACCCGCCCCAGGAAGCCACCGACCACCTCGGTCGACAGATAGCGCCCATTGATCGCCGCTAGCTGCGCGAACTCGTCAGCGTCGTTCACCAGGCCGAGCTCGACTCGGTCGGGGCCGGCCATGTCCTCGACCACCTGCAGCCGGAGTTTCACTTTCCCGGCCGGGCGTGGCCGGCGGCCGATCTCCTGTTCCATACCGCCGATGAGAGCGGTGGCGAACACGCTGTCGGCATCGACGCCGACCCGATAGTGGGAGTGTTCGTCGTAGACGACCGCGAGGCCGGCCTCACCCGAGACCACGTCGACCTCGGTGTCGACCTGACAGAACTGCTGTTGCTGGCGACGGCCGACGAATGTGGGGCGCGGCGACCGGAGATCACGGTCGACCCCGCGCAACGTCAGGGCACCAGGCCGAGCCGCCAGATCGGCGACATCGGAGGGAAATTGGCGCCGCGAGATCCAACCCAGATCGAGCACGGCGTCGGAGAACTCGTCGACGAATTCCGCCGGCGAACTCTCGCCGCCCAACTCCGGTGACTCCACGATCGGCCAGCCGTCGTCCCATTCGACCCGGGTGAGAAACGACTCTCGGCCGAGCACGTGAAAACCCGCCGGAGCACCCTTCGAACGCACACCGAGCAGCGCCATCCACCACTGCCCGGAGGAGTCCTCGACGAGGTCTCCATGGCCAGTGTTCTGGATGGGGTGGCTCAACGACCGGTGACTCAGGATCGGGTTCGCCGGGCACGACTCCCACGGTCCCTCTGGCGAGGGCCCACGGGCGATGGAAACGCAGTGACCGGAGCCCGTACCGCCCTCAGCGATCATCAAGTACCACCACTCACCGATCCGGTAGAGGTGCGGCGCCTCGGGGTGCTGCAGCCCGGTGCCTGACCAGGTCGGCGTCGGCTCGTCGAACACTTCGCCTGTCGTGTCGTCGATGCGGCACCGCATGGTGCCGGTCCCCACGCCCGAGTAGTGGACCCAGCAGTTGCCGTCGTCGTCCCAGGCGATGTCGGGATCGATGCCGTCGATGGCGATCGTCACCGGATCGGACCAGGGCCCGGCCGGATCCTCGGCCGTCACGAGGAAGTTGTGGCTGCCCTGGATCCCGAAGCATGTCGTGATCATCCAGAAGCGACCGCCATGATGGCGAAGAGTCGGCGCGAAGATACCGAACGACGCCCACATGTCGGTCCCGTCGAGATCGATCTGCGACGGACCGTGCAGGGCGTGGCCGATCGGTGTCCAGTTCTCGCGATCGGTCGAGCGAAAGATCGGCACGCCGGGTAGCCAGGTGAAGGTCGACGTGGCCATGAAGTACTCGTCGCCGACTCGACACCACGACGGATCGGGATGAAACCCGGGAAGGATCGGATTTCGGCTGGTTGGAGAAGTCATCGCTTGATCGACCGTTGTCAGATCGCTACGGCGATCCGGCTTCTGATGTCGACGGCCGACGCGGCCACGACGAGGGCGTACTCGCCCGGGTCGACGAGCCAAGCGTGGGTCTCGACATCCCAGCGGGCGAACGAGCGGTCCTTCAACGTCACCTGCGCTACCCCGGTCTCGCCGGGAGCCAGCGAGAGCTTGACGAAGCCGGCGAGCTCCTTCTCCGGACGGGGAACCACGTGCTCGTCGGGTGCGACGTAGACCTGCACGACCTCGCTGCCGTGGCGATCACCGCGGTTGGTGACCGGCACTTCGACGACGAGGTCGGCTCCCTCACCGGTGACGGTTGGCTCGCCCCACTCGAAGGTCGTGTAGGAGCCGCCGTGCCCGAAGGGGATCAGCGGCTCGATGCCGCGGGCGTCGAACCCGCGATAGCCCACGAACACGCCTTCGCCGTAGCGGACCACGCCGGCCTCGCCGGGGTAGTTGAGAAACGATGGCGTGTCTCGCTCGGCGCGTGCCCACGTGGTCGGCATCCGGCCGCTGGGATCGGCATCGCCCATCAACACGTCGGCGATGGCTTCACCGGCTTCCTGGCCGGGGTACCAAGCGATGAGCGCGGCAGGCACGTCGTCGAGCCACGGCAGGGTCATCGGGGCGCCACAGTTGAGCACCACCACGGTGTTGGGGTTGGCCGCGACTACGGCTGCGACGAGATCGTCCTGGCCGTTGGGAAGGTCGATCGATTCGCGATCGGAACCCTCCGATTCCCACTCCCCGCTCGATCCGACCACCACGACGACGGTGTCAGCCGTGCCGGCGAGTGCCGCCGCGTCGGCGATCCCCTGTTCGCGGCCGATGTCGGCGAGTTCGACACCGACATCGATGATGCACACCCACTGGCCTTGCTCCTTCGGCGCGTGGTCCATGCGCACGCGATAGGTCCGACCGGCCTCGAGATCCATGTAGCCGTCGCCCCCGTGCTGCCCGAGACCGCCGCTGAAGCGATTGACGTCGTTGTCCGCCACGAGTTCGTCGTCGACGAAGAGCTGGGCATGGGCGAAACCGAGCGCGCAGAAGCGGTGGCGCCCTGACGTGGTCGGCGTCATCTCGAACGACATACGGACCGACATGGTGTCGCGGCCCTCGGGCCAGCTGTCGCCGAACCAGACATTGAAGGTCGCCGGCCGAGTCTGAGAGTCGAACATGTCTCCGTCGAAGCCAATTCCGTCGTAGAGCTCGAACGACACGCCACCCTCGCCGATCCACTCGGAGGGAACCGCCGCGGCCTTGCGCCGCATGTCGATGCCCGGCGCGGTGCCGATGAGTCGATCACCGAGACGTTCCGACATCGAGTCGAGCACGTTCGTGGTGCGCTGGGGGGTGAGACTCGCGGAGCCGCCACCGAGCATCGCCGTCTCCGCCACGCCGGGACCGATGAGGGCGACGGTTCCGGTGGCCGCCAAGGGAAGGGCCGAGCCTTCGTTCTTCACGAGCACCATCGAGGCGGCCGCCGCGGTTCGGGCCAGCTCTTGATGCTCCGGACGCTCGACGCTCACTTCCTCATGGTCGGTCGCAGCCCCGATCCGACCGCGCCAGTCGAGGAACGCCACGATGCGTCGGACCTTGTCGTCGATGAGAGCCTCGGCCACCTCGCCGCGCTCGACGGCGCCCTGGAGCTGGCCGTCACGACCCCACCAGCGACCAGGGCCGGGCATCTCGAGATCGAGCCCGTGCAGGGCGGGCGCCACCGTCTCCTTGATCGCCCCCCAGTCGGACACGACGAAGCCGTCGAAGCCCCACTCTTCCTTCAACACACCGACGAGCAGATCGGGATGGGCGCACGCATGGTCGCCGTTGACGAAGTTGTACGCGCCCATCACCGACTTCACGCCGGCTTCCTTCACCGCGGCCTCGAACGGCGGAAGGTAGATCTCCCTCAGCGACCGCTCATCGACATCGACATCGATCGTGAACCGCTCGAACTCCTGATCATTGGCAACGAAGTGTTTCGCACACGCGCCGATGCCCTGGCTCTGCACGCCCTGGATGTAGGCAACGGCGATACGAGAGCTGAGCTCGGGGTCCTCGCTGTAGGACTCGAAGTGGCGGCCACCCCGCGGCGAACGATGCAGGTTGATTGTGGGGGCGAGGAGGACGTCGATCTTGCGATCGTGACCCTCGATGCCGAGCGCCACGCCGATCTCCTCGACCAGCGCCGGATCCCACGTGGCAGAGATGGCCGAGGGACCGAGCACGACGAGGCCAGGGCCCATCGCCCGGCCGCGGGCGCCGACCGGACCGTCGCTCAAACACCACTCTGGAATACCCAGGCGCTCGCACCCTTTCACGGTCCAGGCGCCGTCGCCCGCAACCATCGTGCACTTCTCCTCGAGCGTCATCTGCGCCACGAGCTCGGCGGCGACATCGGCATTGGAATTGGTCATCGGGTCCCCCAGAACGTTCACTGGACAGGATTTATACCACCGGTATATTCTCACGACAAGCTTGTCCGAGGGGGACCCAATGCTGAAGACCCGTACCACTCGAGTACTCATCGTGAGTCTGTTGCTTGCGCTCTTCGCCGCCGCCTGTTCGACCGGAGACAGCGACGACACCCAAGTCGATGGGACCACCACCACTGCCGCACCCGTCGATGACGACACCACGACAACCGCGGCACCAGGCAACGACCCCGACGACACGACCACAACAGTCGCCGAAGACGTTCCCCGCACCGCGAGCTACACCGGTGTCACCGAGGGCACGATCCTCCTCGGCGTCGCCCACTGGGACACCAGCGTGTTCAACTTCGGGTTCCTCGGCGATCCCAACGGTGTTGCTGACGCCCTCACCGGAGCAATCAACGATCGAGGCGGCGTCAACGGTCGTTCGCTCGAAACGGTCGTCTCCAGCTTCAGCCCGGCCGACCCCGCCGCCATGCTGGCCAGCTGTATCGAATTGACCGAAGACAATGAAGTGTTCGCCGTGCTCGGTGGTCTGAGGGGCGACGCGGCGGCCTGCGTCTCCGAATCGAACGCCACGATCAATCTCGGCAGCCAGGTCAACGGCCAGGGCGAGTTGCTCGAGCGGGCACGAGCCCCGATCGCCGGGTTCCTCTCGGTCGGCACGTCCGTTGAAGAGGCGTTCATCGCCGAACTCGACGCCACCGGCTGGTTCGACGGCGCCGCCCGGGTCGGCGTGCACTACGACGGTGAGGCCACGGCCGACCGGGCTTCTGCGGTGGTCGAAGGTGCTCTCACCGACCTCGGCCTCGACGTTGCGATCACTCTCAACATCGATGATCTCGGTCTGACCGAGGACGAGCTCGAGAATCGAGGCGAGATCATGCGTGAGCGAGTGCGAGACGCCGAGATCGACCGAATGCTCATCATCGGCGCTGCGGCCACCGGCTACGTGACCTATGCCGAGCTCGATCTCCCTCTCGCCGCTCCCGACTCCAACAACCTCACCACCGCGATCACGAGCGGTATCGACCCGTTGGATCTCGACGGCACCATCGCCGCCACGACCGGGCTCACACTGGGTAGCGACTCGGTCGACGCCGCAACCCAGCAGTGCCTCGACGACGCACAAGCGGCACTTCCCGAGGCTCGGTTCGAGCGGCCGGGAGCAGGCGTGGTCAACACCGCGGAAGACCCGAACTACTGGAACTACACCGTGCTGCTCTGTCGCGACCTCGACCTCTTTGTGCAGGCCGCCACCGCGGCGGGCGTAGAGCTCACCAACGACTCGTTCCAGGTCGGGCTCGACTCTTTGACCGACACATCGCTTCCTCAGTTCCCGTTCGTGTCCTTCGGCCCGGGTAAGTACAACGGCAACGACACCCTGCGACTTGTCGAGTTCGACGGCGATGCCGACGAAGACGGCGAGATCGTGTCCATCGGAGACCCGATCGACCTGACTCCATGACGGTCGGCCGCGAGGCCGAACCCGATCGCGACCAGTTCGCCGGCCTCACCAAGGCCGTGCTCGACGAACAGTCCGCTCGCGAGCAGGCCGCGGCCGACGCCGATGCACTGACGATCCGCGCTGACGAAGACCTTCCTGGCGTTGGCGACGAGCCGATGTCGTATCGCGAGGGCGTGGCCGCCGGCGGTGTCGGCATCATCGCGGTTCTGGGCACGCTCGATGCCGTTGATGCCCTGCAGCTCTCGATTCCCGGTCTCTTGGGACCCGAGATCCAGGAGAGCCTCGGCCTGTCCGATGCCGGTCTCGCCGTGCTCGGCATCGGCGGCCTGATCGCATCGACGCTGTTCGCCGTCCCCATGGGAAAGTTGGCTGACCGGGTCGACCGCATGCGACTCGTCGGAATCGCCACTCTGTTCTGGAGCCTGGCGATGTTCTTCCGCGGCTTCCAGGGCACCGCGCTCGGCTTCTTCCTGGTCGGCATCCTGATGGGAATCGGCACGTCCAACACCTTCCCGGTGCAGGGTGCCGTGCTCGCCGACGCATATCCCATCCAGGCCCGGGGCCGCATCTATGCCGTCAAGAACGTGCTGGGCCGCGGGGGTGAGCGAATAGCTCCGCTCCTCGTGGGCGGGCTCATGATCCTCGTCGACGACAACTGGCGATGGGCCTACTGGGTCTTTGCGTGGCCGACAGTGGCACTCGGCGTCTGGGCGCTGCTGGTGCCCGATCCTCCTCGCGGCCAGTTCGAGCAGAAAGCCGTGCTGGGCGAGGTGATGGAAGAGGACCTCGATCGCCCCCGTGTCTCACTGGCCGCGGTGTGGCACCGATTGATGGCGATCCGCACGCTCAAGTTCGCGTGGATCTCGTTCAGTATCATCGTGTTCTCGATCATCGGGCAGGGCTTCCTCGTGAACCTTTACCTCGAAGACCGATGGGGCCTCAGCCCATTCGAACGAGCCATGATCGGCTTCGTTCCCGGAGTGCTTGCTTTCGCCGCAGCGCCATGGGCCGCCACCCGATACGACCGGCTCTACCAGGAGAGCCCGGCCAAGGCCTTGGCCTGGGTGGGTGCGTTGTTCTTTCCGATCGCCGTGGCGATTCCCCTCCAGTTCTTCATGCCCCACCCCGTGCTGTTCGCGGCAGTCGGCATCGTGCCCTCCGTCCTCAGCGTCGTCATCTTCGGCATGATCTCTCCGCTCCTGGTCGGCGTGGTCCCCTACCGCCTTCGAGCCCAGGCGACGGCGCTCTCGATGATCGTGATCTTCCTGGGCGGTGGCGTGCTCGGGCCGATCGTGGCCGGGCTGCTCTCCGACGCGACCGACGAACGCACCGCCATTCTCATCGTCACGATTCCGTTCAAGATCCTCGGCGGCAGCTTGCTCATCTGGGCCGCCCGCCACATCCGCCACGACCTCTCGATGGTGGTCGAGGAGATCGAGAAGGATGCCGCCGACATCGAATGGCGAGCCGCCAACCCCGACGACATTCCCGCTGTGCAGTTGCGCGATGTCGACTTCTCCTACGGGCCGGTCCAGGTGCTCTTCGGCATCGACCTTCGAGTGGAGAAGGGCGAGACGCTCGCCCTCCTCGGTACCAACGGCGCCGGCAAGTCGACCATTCTCCGCGTGATCAGCGGCCTCGCCGTGCCCTCCCGCGGGATCGTCAACCTCCACGGCCACGATGTCACGCTGACATCGCCGCAAACGCGGGTCGGCCTTGGCATTCAGCAACTACCGGGCGGCAAGGCGGTGTTTCCGCCCCTGTCGATCCACGACAACCTCCGCACCGCCGGTTGGACGCTGCGCAAGGACGGCCGAGCGCTCGACGAACGGATCGAGGCTGTGCTCGAGACCTTCCCGGTGCTGGCCGACCGCCTCGACGAACCCGCCTCGGCTCTCTCGGGCGGGCAGCAACAACTGCTGGCCCTCGCCATGGTGCTCATCCATGAACCCGAGGTGCTCCTCATCGACGAACTGTCGTTGGGCCTCGCTCCCGCGATGGTCGGCGAATTACTCGTCGTCGTCGAACGCCTTCGAGCTGAAGGCCAGACGATGATCATCGTCGAACAGTCGCTCAACGTCGCCATGGCCCTCGCCGACCGAGCCGTGTTCATCGAGAAGGGTCATGTCCGTTTCGACGGTCCCACGGCCGAGTTGGCCGCCCGCGACGACATCGCCCGCGCCGTGTTCTTGGGCGGCGCGAGAGACGCGCAGGAAGACGGGGACTCGTGATCCTCGGCTTCGAGATCGGGCGCCAGTTCGTTTTCATCGGCGCCGTCCAGGGCCTCGCCTACGCCCTGCTCGCGCTGGGCGTGATCCTCATCTATCGGTCGAGTCGCGTGATCAATTTCGCGGTCGGCGCCACCGGTGTGCTCGCCAGCCAGGTGATGGCCCACATGGTGATCCGCTATGGCGTGCCGTATTGGCTCGGGTTCGCGATCGCGGTCGCGGCCGGGGCCGCCTTCCTCGCCGTGGCCGAGCTCACCGTGGTGCGACGACTGTTCACCGCACCGCGGGTGATTCTGCTCGTTGCGACAATCGGGCTCGCCCAGTTGGCCGAAGCGCTCCTGTTCGCGCTGCCGGAGCCGTCGGCCGACCACAACAGGCAGGACTTTCCCACACCGTGGAATCGCGAGTTCGAGTGGTTCGACATCAGAATCGAAGGCGGCGAGATCGCTCTGTTCGCGATCTCGTTGGTGGCGATGACCGCGCTCGCGGCCTGGCTTCGCTTTTCCGCGTGGGGCCGAGCGATCCGAGCCTCGGCCGCCGAACCCGACCGCGCTCGCCTGGCCGGCATCAACCCCGGCACCGTCTCCACTGTCGTGTGGACCCTCACAGGGGCGTTCGCCGGCATCGTGACGACGCTGCAGGAAGCGGCCACCTCGCGCCCGTTCCTCACCGCCAGCCCGGGTCCGTCACTGATGACCCGCGTGCTCGTCGTCGCGGTGTGTGCGTCGTTCACTTCGTTTCCTCGTGCGGTTGCTGCGGGCATCGCGGTGGGCATTGCCGAAGCACTCGTCACCCTCAACTACCCGCTCGATTTCGGTCGGCTCGACGCGGTCCTCCTCCTTGTCGCCATCGGCGGTGTGTACCTGACAACCCGTCGCGGTAGCACCGATGCTCGCGAGTCGTTCAGCTTCGCCCCTCGAGTCCGGCCGATCCCTCCTGCCATCCGCAACGTGTGGTGGGTGAAGCACCACACGAAGATCCTCGGTGCCGCGGGCTTCCTGCTCGCGGTGGTCATCCCCTTGTTCGTCACCACGGCCAGCCGCACGTTTCGCTACACCGAGATCCTGCTGGTGGCTCTCGCCGCACTGTCTCTGGTGATCCTCGTCGGCTGGAGCGGCCAGATCTCCTTGGGCCAGGCCGCCTTCGCCGGTCTTGGAGCCCTCACCACTGCCGCGCTGGTGCGCGGCAACGACATCGGCCTGGGCGCCGCCGGTCTCGACTGGACGCTGCCGATTCCTGAGCTCCACTTCCTGTGGGCCGCAGTGTGGGCAACACTGATCACCGCGGTGATCGCCGCGATCATCGGCGTGGGGGCGCTGCGAGTTCGGGGTCTTCTCCTCGCCGTGATCACCCTCGCGTTCGCGCTCAGCGCCGAGAAGTTCTTCTTCCGTCGCAACTTCCTGAGCGAGGGAAGCAACACCTCAACCGTGATGGAACGGGCGACCATCGGCCCCGTCGACATCACTGTCGGCGGATCCGAGCGGCGCTTCTTCCCCGAGCTCGACCTCGACCCGCAGCGCACCTACTACTACCTCGCGCTCATCGCGCTCGTGCTGGCGGTCGCCTTCGTGGCCCGGCTCAGAGCGAGCGGCATCGGGCGCCGCGTCATCGCCACGCGCGAAAACGCCGACGCCGCGGCTGCCGCCACCGTCTCGCCAACGGGGGCGAAGCTGACCGCGTTCGCGTTGAGCGGTGCTGTCGCCGGCTTCGCCGGCGCGATGCTCGGCGGCCTCTACGAGACCGTGCTCTTCAGCTTCTTTGCCGCCGAAGCCTCGGTCGAGGTGCTCGCCGTCGCGGTCATCGGCGGCGTGGGATCCGTGGCCGGCCCCATCCTCGGATCACTCTGGGTCATCGGCCTGCCCGCCTTCTGGCCCGAGTCCACCATCGTTCCGCTGCTCACGAGCAGCCTCGGCATCCTCATTCTGTTGATGTATGCCCCCGGCGGATTCGTGCAGCTCTGGTTCGTCGCCCGCGACTCGTTCTTCACCTGGTACGCCGGCCGCCTGCCCGAGCCGGAGCCGGTCGCACTGACCATTCCCGTTCGCCCCGAAATCCCGCCCCCTCCATCCGATATCGCTTTGGCCGCCCGCGACATTCGCGTGAGCTTCGGGGGCCGGACCGCGGTCGATGGCGTCGACCTCGAGGTTCGTCACGGCGAGATCGTGGGACTCATCGGTACGAACGGCGCGGGCAAGACCACGTTCATGAACGCGGTCTGCGGGCTCGTGCCCGCGGCCGGTTCGGTCGAGCTCTACGGCACCGACGTCTCGAAGATGCCGTCGCATCGTCGCCACGCCCGCCATCTCGGCCGCACCTTTCAAGCTGCCACCCTCTTCCCCGACCTCACGGTGCGCGAGACCGTGCAGGTCGCGCTCGAAGCCCGCGAGTCGACCCGCTTCCTCACCGCCGCGCTCCCCTATCCCTTCGGCCGGACCCACGAACAACGCCAAGCCCATGTGGCCGACGAGCTGATCGGATTCCTGGGCCTCGGCGGCTACGCCAACTCCTTCATCGGCGAGCTGTCGACCGGCACCCGCCGCATCGTCGAACTGTGCTGCCTGGTCGCCGGCGGCAACCGCCTCCTGTGCCTCGACGAGCCGACAGCGGGTGTCGCCCAGCGTGAGGCCGAGGCCCTCGTGCCCCTGCTTCACGGCATCCGCCGCGAGCTCGATGCCTCCGTGCTGATCATCGAGCACGACATGCCGATGATCATGGCGATCAGCGACCGGGTGTATTGCCTGGAACAGGGCAAGGTGATCGCCAGCGGCGAACCTGCAGACGTGCGCGACGACCCCCTCGTGGTCGCGAGCTACCTGGGCACCGACCAGCGAGCCATCGACCGGTCCGATGCAGGAGCCTCACCATGACATCGAACGTCACCCCCTCCGCGCTTCCCGATCCACCCCGCACGCCGAAGGCCGAGGCGACGCGCCAACGGCTGCTCGACCTGGCCGCCCGGTCGTTCATCGACCGCGGGTATGAGGCGGTATCGCTGCGCGACCTCGCCCTCGAGGCCGGAGTCACCAAGGGCGCCATCTACGGACACTTCCGGTCAAAGGGCCAGTTGTTGGTGGAGGTCATCCGCACAGAGCTCGAGTCGCGAGACGCGGCGCTCGACCTCGAAGTCGCCGCCGCCGACCCGTCGGCGATGTTCGACCTCTTCATTCACCCGGGAAGTCGGGAGCTGCGGATGCTGCAGATCGACGCCGCCGCCGCATCGCGTCACGACGCTGACGTCGCGGCCGGGATGGACGAGATCCACCGAGTTCGCAATGCCTGGATCGTCGACAGCCTCGGCGGTGTCGCCGATGCGGAGACGATCGGCTTCGTGATCAACGCGCTCTCAGCCGGCGTGGGAGCACAAGAGTCTCACGACCGCGACCTTCCCGAAGTCGATGCGTGGCGGCGAATCATGGGCCGCATGTTCGCCCGTGTCGCGAGGGAACTCCCGTGAGGCAGCCATGACCCTGAGAGAACTGGCCGATTCCGGCGGTGTAAGGCTCGGAGCAGCCGTCAACGACATCGCCTTCGCCACAGGCGATGCTGCGTATCGCTCGCTCCTTTCGGCGGAGTTCAACTCTGTCACTGCCGAGCGGGTGATGAAGTGGGCGTTCGTCCACCCTGAGCCGCAACGATGGGAGTGGGCGCCGGCCGATGCTCTCACCGAGTTCGCCGTCGAGAACGAGATGGCGATCCGTGGACACACCATGGTGTGGCCCGTCATGGGCACGCCGAGCTACGTCGAGGAGATCACCGATCCCATCGCTCTTCGCGCCGTGCTGACCGACCACATCGAGGCGTTCTTCTCCCGCTATCGCGGCCGCATCGCCCGAGTCGACCTCGTCAACGAGCCGCTCCATTGGCTTGAGGGGCGACACTTCGGACATGTGTGGATCGACGTGCTCGGCCCCGATTATCTCGCCGAGGTGCTCACCATCGCCCACGACATCGACCCCGATGTCGAGCTCTGGATCAACGAGACGCACTCCGAGGTCGTGCCCGACAAACACCTGCGGTTCTCGGAGATCGTCGCCGACCTGGTCGAGCGCGAGCTGCCGCTGCATGGCATCGGCGTGCAGGGTCATCAGCTCTATCCCGACTTCATTCCTGCACCGGCAACTCCCGAGCAGATCCACCTGGCCGTCAACACCTACGCCGACATGGGCCTCGAAGTCGCCGTCACCGAGATGGACGTGCTCGCCCACCCGACCGAGAGCGACCGCCTCGAGGTGCAGGCCCGGATCTACGGCGAACTGGTCGATGCTGCTCTCAGCGTGGATGCCTGCCGGGAGATCACCTTCTGGGGCGTGAGCGATGCCTACACCTGGGTCGACCAGCATTTCGGCGAGGACCGAGCACCGCTACTGTTCGACCGCGCCGGGGAGCCCAAGCCCGCCTATCACGCCGTGGCGTCCGTTCTTGCCGACCGCGCACGGCGAACACCACGAACACCAACCGGAGAAGCCGCATGACCGATCTCTACAAGGACCCGAGCGCCAGCGTCAGCGAACGGGTCGCCGACCTACTGGGTCGCATGACGTTGGAGGAGAAGGTCGCCCAACTCGGCGCGATCTGGCTCACCTCGCTGGTGAGAGACGAGTCCTTCGACGAAGACGCCGTAGCCGAGAAGCTGGCCGACGGGATCGGCCAGGTCACCCGCATCGGGGCCAGCACCGGCCTTCTCGCCAATGAATCAGCCCAGCTCGGCAACGCCATCCAACGCGTGCTCGTCGAGCGAACTCGACTCGGCATCCCCATGGTCATTCACGAGGAAGGCGTCGGCGGCTTCCTCTCTCGAGGGGCAACGACATTCCCGCAGGGGCTCGGGCTCGCCGCGTCATGGAACACTGAGCTCGTCGGCGACGTTGCCGACGTGATCCGCATCCAGATGCTGGCCGTCGGCGCCCGCCACAATCTGTCACCCGTGCTCGACATCGCCCGCGACCCCCGATGGGGTCGCGTCGAAGAGAGCTACGGCGAGTCTCCAGAACTCACCGGCCGCATGGGCGTGGCCTACGTCAAGGGCATGCAGACCGACGACCTCCGCAATGGCGTGGTCTGCACCGGGAAACACTTCCTCGGCTACGCGCTCTCGCAGGGCGGGCGTAACCAAGCACCGGTCCAGCTCGGCCCCCGCGAGCTTCGCGAGGTCTACGCCGAACCGTTCGCCGCCGCGATCCGCGACGCCGGGTTGGCGTCGATGATGAACAGCTACTCGTCGATCGACGGTGAGCCGGTTGCCGCAAGCCGCGCGATGCTCACCGATCTGCTCCGCGGTGAGCTCGGGTTCACCGGCACCGTCGTGGCCGACTACTTCGCCGTGATGCAGCTGCAGCTCAACCACAAGACGGCGGAGGACGCAGAGGCCGCAGCCCGCCAGGCCCTCGCCGCCGGGCTCGACATCGAGCTGCCGGCCCTCGACTGCTACCAGCACCTCCCGACCGCAGTGCGCGAGGGACGCTTCGATGAGGCGCTCGTCGACGAATCGTGTGAGCGGGTGCTCGCCCAGAAGGTCGAACTCGGGCTGTTCGAGAACCCCTACGTCGACGAGAGCGCCGCCCTCGCCGTCTTCGACACCGCCGATCAGCGAGCACTGGCGCGCCGAGCGGCCGCCGAGGCGACGGTGTTGCTGAAGAACGATGGTGTGCTTCCTCTCGACCCGTCGACCAGCTCCATCGCGGTGATCGGCCCCCATGCCGACGACCCTCGATTGCTCCAGGGCGACTACCACTACCCCGCCCATCTCGAAATCATCTATCTCGGCGGCGCGTCGAAGGAACTCGACGAGTTCATGGGCGGCGACGGCACCGGTGTCGACCAGTTGCCGGAGGCCGGTGGCGCCTTCCAAGCGGGCCCGTACTACACGCCGCACGTCACACCACTCGCCGGTCTCCAGGCCGCGCTGCCCGACGTGACCATCACTCACGAGCTCGGCTGCGCCGATACCGGAGACGACACCAGCGGGATCGCGGCAGCGGTGGCCGCGGCGGAGGCCGCCGAGGTCGCGATCGTGTTCGTCGGCGCTCGGTCGGGCCTCGTGCCCAGCTCCACCGTCGGTGAGGCTCGCGACGCGACGAGCCTCGACCTGCCGGGCGTGCAGCGCGACCTGGTTGCGGCGGTCACCGCGACCGATACGCCCACCGTGGTGGTCGTGGTCAGTGGCCGCGTCCACACCCTCGTCGACGAGGACGCGGCCGCCGACGCTCTGCTCTGGTCGATCCTGCCGGGCGAAGAGGGCGGCAACGGCATCGCCGATGTGCTCACCGGTGCAGTCAACCCTTCGGGCCGACTCCCGGTGACACTGCCCAAACACGTCGGGCAGATCCCCCTTCACCACGACATGCGCCAACGGGGCGACAAGTCGGAGTTCTACGGCGAGTATGTCGATCGTGATGTCCAGGGCCTCTATCCATTCGGGCATGGACGCTCCTACACGACGTTCGACTACAGCGAACTCCGGATCGCGGCCGGGTCGACAACCGCGCCGACCACGGTCTCGGTCGACGTCACCAACAGCGGCGACCGCGACGGTCACGAGATCGTGCAGCTCTACGTCACCGACGACGTTGCATCGGTGGCGCGACCGATCACCGAGCTGGTCGGCTTCACGAGAGCTGCCATCTCGGCCGGAGCGACTCGAACAGTGACCTTCACCGTGGATCCCAGCCGTCTTGCCTTCCACGGTCTCGACATGCGCCACACCACCGAGCCGGGCACCTTCACTTTCGCTGCCGGCCGATCGGCCACCAACGCCCAGCGCAACACAACGCAGGTGACGCTCGAGGGCGAGCGCACCGACTACGAACGCCGCAACATCATCGCCACCACATCGACCATCGACTGACCCAGGGACTCCATGCGCTTCCTCTACATCGACATCGACACCCTCCGGGCCGACCATCTCGGCTCCTACGGCTATCACCGCGACACCACACCCAACATCGACGCGCTCGCGGCCGAGGGTGTGCGCTACGAGAACGTCTATGCGTCCGACGTGCCGTGTCTGCCGTCGCGCACGGCGCTGTCCACCGGCGTCTTCGGCATCCGCAACGGCGTGATCAATCACGGCGGTGTTGCCGCCGACCTGCGTCATGAGGGCAAGAACCGACAGTTCTTCGGCGCCGTCGCCAACAACTCGTGGGCCTCGAAGTTCTACTGGGCGGGCTGGCACACGGCATCGATCTCCAGCTTTCCGTTCCGTCATTCCGCCTCGTGGTGGAACAACGGCGTGATGGAGGCCATGAATCTCATGCGGGGCATGGGCGGCGAGCGAGCCGATCAGGTGCTTCCCGGCGCCCTCGACTGGCTCGACCGAACGGGCAAGAACGACAACTGGTTCCTGCACCTGCACCTGTGGGATCCCCACACGCCCTACAACACCCCCGAGGAATACGGGAACCCCTTCGAGGGCGACCCCGTGTCGGCCTGGCACACCGAAGAAGTGCGCGAACACAACTGGAGTCTCGCGGGCCCGCACTCGGCCCAGGAACCGTGGGGTTTCTCGCCCGACGAATGGGGCACTCCCCCGGCCCGTCAGCCGTGGAACGCTTCCGACATGGACGCAGTGAAGGGCATCTTCGACGGCTACGACGTGGGAATCCGCTACGCCGACGACGCCGTCGGCACGGTGATGAACAAGCTGGCCGACCTCGGCATTCTCGACGACACGGCTGTTCTGGTGTCGTCGGATCACGGCGAGGCGTTTGGCGAGCTCGGGGTCTACGCCGACCATCAGGGAGCCGACGAGGCCACCTGCCACATCCCGTCGATTCTCAAGTGGCCGGGCGTGGAGCCGCGGGTCTACTCCGGGCTCCAGTACCACCTCGACATCGGCGCGACGGTCACGGACCTCGCCGGAATCCCCGTGCCCGACCACTACTGGAGCGGCGAGAGCACGAAGCCGGCGCTCGACGCCGGCACCGATGCCGGCCGCGACGCCCTGTTCCTTTCGCAGGGGGCTTGGTCGTGCCAGCGCGGGGTCCGCTTCGGCGACAACCTCTATCTGCGCACGTGGCACGACGGCTACCACCCCCACTGGAACGAAGAGATGCTCTTCAACATCGCCGACGACCCGCACGAGACCACAGATCTCGCGGCCGACGAGCCGGCCCTGGTCGCCGAAGCCGCCGGTTTGCTCTCCGACTGGACCGCCGAACAGGTCGTGCGGGGCATCGGCGGCATCACCGACGACCCCATGGACATCGTGCTCGACGAGGGCGGTCCTCTCCACGTGCGCGGTCATCTGCCCGGCTATCTCGAGCGTCTCCGCGATACCGGTCGGAGCCAGTGGGCCGACGTCCTTGTCGACCGCTTCCCCGACGACGCAACGAAGGCGAGCTCGTGAACGAGCGCGTGTCGGCCAGCCGAGACATCGCGGCTCCCGCCGACGCCATTTGGGCGCTCGTCACCGATCTGCCTCGGATGGGCGAGTGGTCGAGCGAGAATCTCGGCGGGAAGTGGCTGAAGGGTGCCGTCGGCCCCGCGCCTGGTGCGACATTTCGGGGCGCGAACCGCAACGGCATCTATTGGTGGAAGACCAAGGCGATCGTGCAGGAGTGCATCCCCGGCGAGCGTTTTTCCTTCCGGGTCACGTCCCTCGGCATCCCCGTCTCGGAGTGGACCTACGAATTCGAGGCAACCGAGGCCGGGTGCCGAGTCACCGAGTCTTGGGTTGACCGTCGGCCCGGCTTCTTCAAACCGATCTCTTCTATGGCCACGGGCGTGCGGGATCGCGAGACACACACGCGCGCCGAACTCGCGCAGACGCTCGACAGTCTCGCAGCCGCCGCCGAGGCGCAGGCCGGCTGACGACTACCTGGCGATCGGTACCGGCGTCGTCGACGCTTCGACGGGGTCGCCGGCGCGCAGCACTTCGGTCCAGTCCTGATTGAACGCCCGATGACCGACCGTGTCGGCCACGGCGTAGTGGTAGACCATCGCCGCTCGCTTGTCGGCCGAGTTGTTGTCGGTCGACTTGTGGCGCAGATGTGAATGAAACAGGAGCAGGTCGCCCGGCTCCATGAGCACGACCGTCTCGTTGTCGACCGGCGCGTCGACGATCTCGACGTAGCCGAGGCCCGCGCCCTCGCGAGTGTCGGCGACGACATCGTGGATGTCTTCACGATGTGAACCGGGAACGACCCAGAGCGGCCCGTTGTCGGGCGTTGCCGCGGTGCAGGCGAGCCACACCCCCACCTGAGGGAGCGGTGTCATGCGGAAGTAGTAGTCGTCCTGGTGCCAGGGCTGTCCGAGCGCTCCGGGGTGCTTGAAGATGAACTGCGAGAGGAAACAGTCGACATCAGGGCCCAACAGATCACCGACGAGGCCGAGAAGCCGAGGATCGGTGGCGAAGTCGCGGAACACATCTTCGGTCCGCATGA
>Ga0315336_1001986_pt1 | contig 34481 bp, 28 predicted proteins | sample ASW5metaG_FD_204512 | JGI IMG/M metagenome (GOLD analysis project Ga0315336, IMG submission 204512) | Ammonia-oxidizing marine archaeal communities from Monterey Bay, California, United States - ASW #5 | ecosystem: Environmental > Aquatic > Marine > Intertidal zone | place: USA: California...
CGAAGCCGATCTGATCACGAATCACTTGGCCTATTATAGCCGGAGAAATGCTCGCAGGCCGCTCGGTGTCGATATCGGGTATCAGCACATGGGCTGTCATGGCGGCCGGTAATTCACGGAGTTTAGCAAAGGGCTTAAAGTCCAGCTTCGCCAGTTCCTGCCGGCTCGCGTCGATTACGGGGAGCGACTTGTGGCTATCGACGCCCGCGCGCCCGTGACCTGGAATGTGCTTCATGACCGGTAAGACACCGCCATCCAGATAGCCGCGGGCCGCAGCTTCGCCCAAATCGGCCACGATCTGCGGGTCTGAACCATAGGCGCGGTCACCGATGATGTCATCGGCCCCTGTTGCTGGAATATCGAGTACCGGGGCGCAGTTGACGTTGATGCCGAGTTCGCTGAGTTCCTCCGCCGTCAGACGGGCGACCAAATATGCCGCCTCCATCGCTTCACCGGAGTCGCGCGCATAAAGCTCGCCGAATGCCCGTGCCGGCGGAAGCTTGCGCCAATGGGGTGGCTTCAATCGGCGAACCCGGCCACCTTCCTGATCGATCAGCACCATCAAGCCGTTGTCGCTAACGGCGCTGCGAAAATCCTCAACTAGGTGGCGCAGTTGGCCGGGCTCGACGCAATTGCGCGCGAACAAGATCAGTCCGCACGGTCGGGCTTCACGGAGAAATGAGCGTTCTTTATCGGTGAGCTCGGGCCCCGACGAACCGCAGATGAAGGCCTTTAGAGGCATGGCCGCGGCATATCGGCCGCGGTTAGCCCGGTCAAGAGCCGGTGTGCGGACGCACGAGACAGCTGCGCATGCCGGCAGACTTCAGCTTCTCGCAAAGACTCGCAGCAGCCGTCTTTTCATTCATCGGCCCGACCCGCAACCGGTACCAGATGCCTTTTGCGCCGAGATCGGCCCGCTGAATGATCGGCCGGTAGCTGTTCAACAGGCTCGGGTAGCGCTGCTGCAAATCAGCAAATGCCGCAAGGGCTGCAGTCTGGCTTTGGCGCGCTGCGACCTGCACGACGAACTGCTCGCCCCCTGCTGCTGGCGCAGCGGCGGGCGCGGCAGCACTGGGCGCGGCCGCCGTCTGGACTGGGGCGGCTTGACCACCGGGCTTGCGCGCCGGCGTGTTCATAGAGGTGGTCATTCCTTCCGCCGGAGTTGTTTCCGCCACCACCTGTTGCTGCGCTGCCGGAGCCGGCGCAGTCGGTTGGGGAGCTGCCGCCGCCACTTGCGTGCCGCCCGCACCCGCTGGGTTCTCAGACTGCATCACGGTTCCATCGGGCTTGACGATCAGCGTCTTTACCTTCTTGGGCCCTTCCGTTCCGGACTGGGCATTGGGAGCCGGCGGGATCGCATTCGGCCCGCCCGCTGCAGCTGCCGTATTGCTGGCAACTTCCTCTTGGCGCGGAACTATTTTTGCGACCTCGGGCGTCTCGTCACCCTGCAAGCGGTCGTAGATCAGCTTGTTCTTGTGCGGGAATTGCTTTCCGCCGGGATCGTCCGGCGCGACCTTTGTGGGCCGGCTGTCAGCTTGGATCAGAGGCGCGTCACCGGAGCCGCCCATGATGAGGCCGCTATTCTTGTAGGCAAACGCCAGTGCGCCACCTAAGGCCAGCGATCCGACAAGGGCACTCGCCACCATTGCGACCTTACGGTTCTTCGGTGCCTTCTCGACTGCCGCTTCGGGCACGAGGCTCTCGCCTTCGAGGAAGTCTGCATCGGGCAGCGCTAGATCTTCGTCTTCGGTTTGATAGCTTCCCGTGGGCTTCAAGGCCTCGTCGAAATCACCAAGCGGCACTTCGGGGTGTTGGTCGTAGCGGGCCTCAAAAGGCTGGACGCCTGTGGAGAGATCCGGAACTTCCGGCGTCTCCAATGGGGCATCGACAGCAATTCCAGGTTCCACGGGATCCAATCCAAAATCTGGCTCTGAAAGCCCGTTTTCTCCAGGGATGACGCCGGCTTCCATGCCAGGCATCTCGCCCTCACCCGCAAAGTAGCGCTCAAGCGCTTCGGCTGAGAATGCGCTGAGATCGTCCTCGCCCTGAAGCTCCGGCGTGGCCTCTGCCGACAGCGCCGGTTCAGTCAGTGAATCAAGATCCGGAAGATCGACGGCGATTGCGTCGCTCGGCGGCACTTGAGGGGGAACAAATTCTGGAATTTGTAGCTCGGCATCCTCGACCTCGACCGGGGTGGCCTCAATTTCGACCGCCACTGGCGCGGGCTCAGTTGGGATGGGAGGTGGCTCAACCGGCTGCTGAACATACGTAGCAGGGTCTGGCTCGCTCACCGGCGGCAAATCCGTTACCTGTGGCTGCTCGATGGGCGCCGCGGCCGTTTCGAGCGCCGGCGGCTCCATAGGCGGTGGCGCCATTGGCTCGGGCTGGGCCGGTGCCGCATCAGGCTGGCCCGGCGCAGCGAAAGTATTGGTCTGGGCAAAACCCGCCAATCCCGGCAACCCGGTCTGCGCTTGTGCTGGGTTGGATTGATTCGGAGTTTCAGATTGATCGGCTGAAACCAGTGAGCCCGCCGGACTCGTTGCCTGGTTCTTTGTACCGTCGCTCTTGGGAGGAATGGGTGGTCTCATTTCAATGCCAGTCCCCTCGCTTGACGTGGACATAGCGGTACTTCCCTCATGCTGACCTCGGCTACTGACCTTGGCGCGCTCAGCGAAGCCCCTTTAACGCATTTCACGGATAGGTTGGACACCGAGTATTCCGAGGCCTGATGTTACGACTTCCGCCGTCCCCGCTACGAGCGCGACGCGTGCCATTGTTAAATCTCGGTCCGCATCGTTAATAAATCGTAATTGTGGCGACTCTTTGCCACGGGTCCATAGAGCGTGGAAATCGCTAGCAAGTTCATAAAGATAAAACGCGATGCGATGCGGCTCATGAGCTGTCGCAGCTGCTTCCACTACTCTGGGATAATGAGATAGTTTCTTCATCAAGGTGATCTCGTCTTGATGAGTTAACAATTCCATCTTTGAATTCTTGAGTTCTTGGCTCTCCTCATCGAATTCCGAGAAAATTTGCTTCGTATTACGAAAAACCGAATGCGCCCGGGCATGCGCGTATTGCACATAGAAAACCGGATTGTCCCGCGACTGCTCCAAAACCTTCTCCAGATCGAAATCCAAAACTGCGTCGTTTTTGCGGTAGAGCATCATGAAGCGCACTGGGCCCGGGCCGACTTCATCGACCACCTCGCGCAAGGTGACGAAGTCGCCCGCGCGCTTCGACATCTTGATTGGCTCGCCGCCACGGAACAGCCGAACCAGTTGGCAGATCTTGACGTCGAGCTCCGCAGCGCCCCCCGAGAGCGCATTTACAGCCGCCCCCATGCGCTTCACATAACCGCCGTGATCGGCGCCCCAAACATCGATCAAGTCGAGGAAACCGCGTCGGATCTTGTCGCGGTGATAGGCCATGTCGGAAGCGAAATATGTATAGCTGCCGTCCGGCTTGATCAGCGCCCGGTCGATGTCGTCGCCGAATTTTGTGGCCCGGAACAGGGTCTGTTCGCGGTCTTCCCAATCGTCCGGCTTCTTGCCCTTGGGCGGCGGTAGACGGCCCTCGTAAATCAGGCCCTTCCCGTCCAGCTCGGCGATGGTTGCCGCCACCTGGTCCTCGCCATTGGCGATCAGAGAGCGTTCGGAGAAGAACACCTCGTGGCGAATCCCGAGCGCGCCGAGATCATCGTGTATCTGGTCCATCATTGCCGATGCTGCCGCATCGCGCACGATAGGCAGCCATTGGGCCTCATCCATGTCGAGCAGGGCCCGTCCATGTTCGGCGGCGAGCGCGGCGCCCACGGGCTTCAAATAGTCGCCAGGATAAAGGCCCTCTGGGATGGTTGGGATCTTGTCGCCGAGCGCCTCGCGGTATCGCCAGAAGGCCGACCGGGCCAGGTTTTCGATCTGGGTGCCCGCATCGTTGATGTAATACTCCCTAGTAACCTGGAAGCCCGCATGTTCGAGCAGATTTGCGAGCGCATCGCCGAACACCGCGCCCCGGCCGTGGCCGACATGGAGCGGGCCGGTGGGATTTGCCGAGACGTGCTCCACATTGATCCGCCTGCCCTCGCCCTGGGTGCTGCGGCCATAGGCGCCGCGCTCTTGCAGGATCCTCCGCACGACGTTCGGCCAGTAGCCTGCCTCCAGCGTCACATTGATGAAGCCGGGGCCCGCGATCTCGATTTTTGCGACACCGGTCCGGTCTAGCTTTTCGCAAATTTGCTCGGCGAGTTCGCGGGGAACCAGGCCGGCGGGCTTAGCTAGAACCATCGCCGTATTGGCCGCCAGATCGCCATGGGCGGGATCGCGTGGCGGTTCGATCGTCTGACCCCTGAGGGCGAGATCGGCCGGGATCACACCTTCTTGCCTGAGGCCGTCGACCGCGCGCTCAAACCGTTTTTCAAAGTCTTGAAAGAGGTCCAAAGGAACCGCATTCCTCAAATGATCCGGGAATGAGGGGGCCGCCATTTGATCAGGCTTTCCCGCATCGGTTAGTGCCGCCCGACTATCGCAATTCTGGGGTATGGTCAAACAGGCGGGCGTGTTCCCGAATTGCATAACGGTCGGTCATGCCGGCGATGAAATCCGAAACGTTGCGGGCGTGGCCTTGCCTGTCGGCGCGAGGCGACACCGATAGCCATTTGGGCGGCAACGCATCGGGCTCAATCAAGTAGCGCTCAAACAGATCTCTCACGATCTGCTGAGCACTAGCCATGACGCGCTTTACGCGGGCGTGCCCATAGACCCGGTCATGCAGGAAGATCCGCAGCTCGCCGAGCTCCTGGTTCATCGCCTCCGAGAACCCGGCGATCGGTTGGCCCGCCCCGCGAATCTGGTCGGCAGTGGTTGGCCCGAGTCGGTCAAGCCGCCGCCGCGTCTCGCCCACCGCGTCCTCGATCATTTTCGTGATCAGGCGGCGGTTCACTTCATAGATCAGCCGCGTCCCCTCGAGACCCGGATAGAGGCTCTGGACTTCCGCGATGATTGGCCCGGCAACGCGTACATCCGCCAAGTCCGAAAGCTGATAGAAGTCCGCCCGGAAGCCGTCGTCGATATCGTGATTGTTGTAAGCGATATCATCGGCCAGCGCCGCCACCTGAGCTTCCAGGCTTGGATAGGCGTGGAGCGCCAGATCTTGCTCGCTCGTATAGGTCTTGATCGCTTCGGGAAGACCTTTTTCCTTGAAGGCGGCGATCGGGGTTCCGTCAGCCTGCAATAGCGGCCCATTGTGCTTGACCAGGCCCTCAAGGGTCTCCCAGGTCAAATTCAGGCCGTCGAAGGCGCCGTATTTGCGTTCGAGCCGGGTGACGAGCCGCAGACTCTGGGCGTTGTGATCGAACCCTCCATATTCCGCCATCGCCCGGTCGAGCGCATCTTCGCCTGCATGCCCGAACGGCGTGTGGCCAAGATCGTGAGCGAGCGCGATGGCTTCGGCCAAATCCTCGTCCAGCCGCAAGGTACGGGCCATCGAGCGTGCGATCTGCGCCACCTCCAGGCTATGGGTCAGGCGCGTTCTGTAGTGGTCGCCCTCGTGATACAGGAAAACCTGAGTCTTGTAGGTGAGACGCCGGAACGCGGTCGAGTGGATGATCCGGTCGCGGTCGCGCTGAAAGGGCGTCCGCGAGGGATCGCTCTCTTCGCCGTGGAGCCGGCCTCGCGAGCCAATCGATGAGGCGGCGTAGGGCGCAAGCTCGCCGGGCGAGCCGTTGCCTGGGCCGGCGGCCATGGATGATCCATGTATTTTGTGGGGCTTAGTCATGTATAATTGACATTGACGTATGCGCGCATATCTTCAAGGGCACAAGTTAGACCAGTCGCAACTGCCACAACCCTATGATTTGATTGAATAATGCAAGATCAATCCATCACAGTCAGCGATTCCGCAGCCAAGCGAATCTCGGAAATCATCGCGCGCGAGCCCGAAAATACCATGCTGCGGGTCAGCGTGGAGGGCGGTGGATGCTCGGGCTTCCAGTACAAATTCGACCTGGTGCAAGCCCGCGACGATGAGGATATGGCGATCGAGAAGAGCGGCGTGGTCGTGCTCGTCGATCCAATCTCCCAGGAATATATGCAAGGCAGCGTGATCGACTTCGTGGATGATCTGATCGGCGCCGCCTTTCAGATCCGCAATCCCAATGCGACGGCTGGTTGCGGCTGCGGAACAAGTTTCTCAATCTGACCGATTTACCCGGGTCGCAAGGGGGAGACACCCATGAAGATCGCGACCTGGAACATCAACGGTGTCAAAGCGCGGCTCGAAACGCTTCTCACCTGGTTGCAGCAGGCAGCGCCCGACGTGGTCTGCTTGCAGGAAATCAAAAGCCTCGAAGACAACTTTCCCGGCGCACGTATCGAGGAGCTTGGCTACAACCTTGCCCTCAACGGACAGAAGGGCTTTAACGGCGTCGCGATTCTCTCCAAGCACCCGCTCGACGACATTCGCAAGGGCCTGCCCGGCGACTCGTCTGACGTCCAGGCCCGGTACCTCGAAGCCACGATCTCCAATGGCAGCGGCGCCGTTCGGGTGGCATCGATCTATCTCCCCAACGGCAACCCGGTAGAGAGTGAAAAATACGGCTACAAGCTCGGTTGGATGGATCGGTTGAGCGAACACGCGAAGGACCTGTTGAAGCTGGAGGAGCCCTTCGTGTTGGCCGGAGATTACAATGTGATCCCGAGCGACCTCGACGTTCACGATCCCGCGGCCTGGGCGGACGATGCGCTGATTCGCCCGGAGACCCGCACCAAATACCATGCCTTCGCAAATCTTGGCCTGACCGATGCCTTGCGAGCCTGCCACCAAGATGCCAACCAATACACTTTCTGGGATTATCAGGCAGGTGCCTGGCAAAAGAACAACGGCATCAGGATCGACCATCTCATGCTGTCGCCGCAGGCGGCCGACCGGTTGCGCGCCTGCGAAATCGATCGCTTCACGCGGGCCTGGGAGTCCCCGTCGGATCACGTTCCGGTCTGGATCGAGATTGCGGCCTAACGGGCCTGATCCTCAACGACTGCTCCCCCGACACCTGCGGCGGTATCGCCGGAGGACTGAACGTTGGAGAGCTCGACCTGCCCGGGCGCGGCGTTCTTCCAGCGCGTGGTTATAGTCAACGCCTGCTCGCGCTCGCCGGGCTTGGCCTCGGTGACTGCCGTCTCATAGAGCTCTTCAATCCAAACGGCGTCATCGCTGTTCGCCCCATTTGAGCGGGCGAGATCCATCAACGCCAAACCCTTGAGCGGGCGGCGCCGCACGCCCTTTGCGCCGCGCCAGAGCAAATCGCCCAATATCGCCTGCGACGCCGCATGGCTTTTCTTGGAGGCATTGGCGAGCCAATTGACGGCGAGCCGCGCGTTGACCGCACCCCCCTCTCCCGCCAAATACATCTTGGCCAGCTTTAACTGAGCATCGGGATCGCCGAAATAGCTGGCGGCGTAGCGGTAAAGGCCAATAGCGTGCTCTGCATCCGGTTCGATCTTGAGTTCGGTCACGCCGACCCGATAATAATCGCCCAAGGCAATGAAGGCTTGCGAGACGTATGGCGCAATGGGGTGGCGCGGATCGATCTCGGCAAACTGGTCGGCGATCTGCCCGAAATAGCGAAAGGCCTTGGCGTGGCTTTGATCCACGCCCTCGCCCGAACGATACATTTTTGCGAGCTTGAGCTCGGCCCCCAATACGCCCTTGTCGGCGGCGAAGCTGAGAGCCGGGACGGCCTGGTCGTAGGCCCCGGCGCTCAAGGCCTTCAAGCCAACGCGATAGGCTTCGGTGGGTGACTCAAATTTTGGCTTGTCGTCGGCGAGCGCAAACCCGGTGCACGCCAAAGCGATTGCGGCAAATACAGCGAAGCTTTTCGGGTCAAATATCCGCATAGCAGACAACTTCGCCCTGGGCGCCAGGATGGGTTACGGCGCCGTCGCGCGCCGGGCCAACCTGATCAGCGTACTTCCACAGCGCGCCGCTGCGGTAGTCGGTTTCGGGCGCTTTCCATTTCTTGCGCCGTTCAGCCAGTACCTCGTCGCTGACCTCGAGCTCAAGCGTGCCGGCTTCGGCATCGAGCGCAATGATGTCGCCATCCTCGACCAGCGCGATGGGGCCGCCGACCGCGGCCTCCGGGCCCACATGGCCGACGCAGAATCCAGTGGTGGCGCCAGAAAATCTGCCGTCGGTGATCAACGCCATCTTGGGGCCCATTCCCTGGCCGGCGAGCGCGGCCGTGGTCGATAGCATCTCGCGCATACCGGGTCCGCCCTTGGGGCCCTCGTAACGGATGACAATGACCTCGCCTTCACTGTATTGCCGCTTGGTGACGGCTTCGAAGGCTTCCTCCTCGCAGTCGAAACAGCGGGCAGGCCCTGAGAATTTGAGTGCGTGCATCCCGGCTACCTTCGCAACCGCCCCGTCTGGAGCCAGGTTGCCCTTCAGTCCGACCACGCCACCGGTAGGGGAAATTGGATCGTCTGCGGGCCGGACCACGTCCTGATCCGGATTCCATTTCACCGATTTCAGGTTCTCCGCCATGGTGCGGCCGGTCACCGTAATGCAATCGCCGTGCATGTAGCCGTTGTCCAACAGCGTCTTCATCAATAGTGGAATACCGCCCACCTCAAACAGATCCTTGGCCACATAGCGGCCACCTGGCTTGAGATCGGCGATATAGGGCGTGCGCAGCAAAATCTCGGCAACGTCGAATAGATCGAATTTGATACCGGCTTCGTGCGCGATGGCCGGCAGGTGCAGCGCGGCGTTGGTTGAACCACCACTCGCTGCTACGACGGCCGCGGCGTTCTCCAAAGCCTCGCGGGTAACAATGTCCCGCGGCCGAAGGTTTTGGGCGATCAAATCCATGACCACCTCGCCTGCTGTTATGCAAAACCTGTCGCGCATTTGATAAGGGGCTGGCGCACCCGACGAATAGGGCAGCGCCAACCCGATCGCCTCGGCAACAGTCGCCATTGTGTTGGCGGTAAATTGCGCCCCGCAAGCGCCCGCCGATGGGCACGCCACCTGCTCCAGCTCCTCAAGGTCTTCCAACGACATTTCGCCGACCGAGTGCTTACCGACTGCCTCGAACACGTCCTGGACCGTGACCGGTTTGCCGCGGAATGTGCCCGGCAGAATGGAGCCGCCATAGACGAAGACCGAGGGTACATTCAGTCGGCACATCGCCATCATCATGCCGGGCAGCGACTTGTCGCAGCCGGCCATTCCGACCAGGGCGTCATAGCAGTGGCCGCGCATGGTCAGCTCGACGGAGTCGGCGATAACCTCGCGGGAAGCGAGCGACGACTTCATGCCCTGGTGACCCATGGCGATGCCGTCGGTAACGGTGATCGTGCAGAACTCGCGGGGCGTGCCATTTGCGTGGGCCACGCCTTGCTTCACGGCCTGGGCCTGGCGCATCAGCGCGATATTGCAGGGGGCCGCTTCGTTCCAACAGGTGGCGACGCCAACGAAGGGTTGGGCGATCTGCTCGCGCGATAGACCCATCGCATAGTAATAGGAACGATGGGGCGCGCGCTGGGGCCCAACGGTCACGTGCCGGCTCGGCAGCCGCGATTTATCGAACGTCTTCGCGTCCATTCATCACTCCCGGTCTTTGTCTTGATCTCAGCCCGCGCCGCTTGGCTGTCAAAAGCCCGCCATCGGTCCCGGCCAGATGCACGAACTTCGTGAATTTTTGTGGCGCAAAATTGTCGGAGAGCCCGCTACCGATCCTTATGGGGCTCGAAACGGAAGGCCTCTCAATCGCCGCCGGCGCGACAACCGGCGCGCCAAACAAAACTCGACTCGAACTCAACATGATCGCGTAACGGATTCAAACGATTCTGCTTTTTCACCCTATAGGGAAGCCGAACGAATTCACAGCGTGGCCTCGAGCCGCTTGAGCGCCTGCTTCAATCGATGGGCTGTTGCCTCGGCATCCGCCTTGCGCTCGCGTTGTTCCTCGATGACATGCTCGGGCGCCCGAGAGATGAACTTGGTGTTGCCGAGCTTCGATGACAAATTGTCGATCTCGCTCCCAACTTTCTCGATCTCCCGCTCCAGGCGCGCGGATTCGGCGGAGAAATCGATTATGCCTTCGAGCGGCATCGCCACCATGGCTTCGTTCAGAACGATTTGAATCGATCCCTTGGGCGCCTCGTCGCCAAGCTCGATCTGCTCGATCCGGGCTAGCCGTTTCATGGTCTCGCCGTAGCGTTCGATCCGCCTCGCGGTCTCGTCGTTGGCGCCCGTGACGATTACGGGGAGCTTGGCGCCCGCCGGTACATTCATCTCGGCGCGGACCGAGCGAACCTCCGAAACGAACTGAATGACCCACTCAAGTTCTTGACCGGCGCGGTCGTCGACCAAGCCGTCAAGCAGCGGCCAATCGGCGGTGATCAACATGGTGTCGCGCCCGGCGTCCTGCGCTGCCAGCCGCTCCCATAGCTCTTCCGTGATGAAGGGCATGAAGGGATGCAGCAGCTTGAGCGACTGGTCCAGCGCCCACGCGGCTGTGGCTCGTGCCTCAGCCTGCACCGCCTTGTCACCCCCCTGCAGTAACGGCTTGATTAGCTCGAGATACCAGTCACAGAAAATATGCCAGAGGAAGTGGTACAGCGCGCCTGCCGCGTCATTGAACCGGTAGGCTTCGATGCCGCCCGAGACCTCGCTCGAGACCTTCTCGACCTCACCCACAATCCAACGGTTGATGGGGTCTTGGCATTTTGACGGGTCATAATCCTCCGAGCCAACGCAACCATTCATTTCCAGGAAGCGCGCCGCGTTCCAGAGCTTGGTCCCGAAGTTCCGGTAGCCCTCGACCCTGGACTTGGCGAGCTTGATGTCGCGTCCCTGGGCGGCCATCGCCGCCAGCGTGAAACGCAGGGCGTCGGCGCCATATTCGTCGATCAGTTCCAGAGGATCGATTACGTTGCCCTTGGTCTTCGACATTTTCTGGCCCTTCTCGTCGCGGACCAGGGCGTGGATGTAGACGGTGTGGAACGGCACTTCCTTCATGAAGTAGAGGCCCATCATCATCATCCGGGCGACCCAGAAAAAGATGATGTCGAACGCCGTCACCAGAACGTCGGTCTTATAGTACCGCTTCAGCTCGTCTGTCTGCTCGGGCCAGCCCAGCGTCGAGAAAGGCCACAGCGCCGAGGAAAACCAGGTGTCGAGCACATCGTCATCGCGCTCCAATTCGGTTTCCTTGCCATAGTGCTCCCGGGCGAGCGTCTTCGCTTCTTCGTCATCAAGCGCGACGAACACCTCGCCGTCGGGCCCATACCAAGCCGGTATCTGGTGCCCCCACCAGAGCTGGCGTGAAACGCACCAGGGCTGGATATTGCGCATCCATTCGAAATAGGTCTTTTCCCAGTTCTTCGGCACGAACACAGTCTCGCCGCGCTCAACCGCCTCGATAGCGGGTGCGGCCAGCGTCTTGGCGTCGACATACCACTGCTCGGTCAAATAGGGCTCGATCACCTCGTTGGAGCGGTCGCCATAGGGCAGCGTATGGCGGTGTTCCTCGATGGTCTCGATCAGGTCTTGGGCTTCGAGGTCGGCGAGAATCCGCTCGCGCGCCTCGTACCGGTCGAGCCCGCGATAGGCTTTGGGCGCCTCATCATTGATGCATGCGTGCCGGTCCAGGATGTTGATTATTTCCAAGCCCTGGCGGCGGCCAACCTCGAAGTCGTTGAAGTCGTGGGCGGGCGTGATCTTGACCGCGCCCGAGCCCTGTTCGGGATCGGCGTGTTCGTCGGCCACAATGGGTAGCCGCCGGCCAACTAGGGGCAGAACGGCGTGCTTGCCGACCAGATCCCGGTAGCGCTCGTCGTCGGGATGGACCGCGACACCGGTGTCACCCAACATGGTCTCGGGCCGCGTCGTCGCCACCACGATATATCGGCCCTCTTCGCCCTCGATCGGATAGCGCAAGTGCCAGAGCTTGCCCGCGGTCTCCACCTGAAGAACTTCGAGGTCGGAGATCGCCGTCACTAGCTTCGGATCCCAGTTGACCAGGCGTTTGTCCTTGTAGATCAACCCGGCGCGATAAAGCTCGACAAAGACTTTGAGCACCGCGTTCGACAGGCCCTCGTCCATGGTGAACCGCTCGCGGGACCAATCGCACGAGGCGCCGAGCCGTTTGAGCTGATTGAAAATGGCGCCGCCGGATTCTTCCTTCCAGGCCCATATCCGCTCGACGAAGGCCTCGCGCCCGATCTCGCGGCGGCCGGGCTCCTGCCTGTCACGGAGCTGGCGCTCGACCACCATTTGCGTGGCGATGCCGGCGTGATCCATACCTGGCTGCCAAAGCACGTCTTTGCCGCGCATCCGCTCGAACCGGATCAGCACGTCCTGCAAGGTGTTGTTCAGGGCATGCCCCATATGCAGCGAGCCCGTGACATTTGGCGGCGGGATCACGATGCAATAGGGCTTGGCGCCCCGCTCCACGCGGTCTTCGACACCGGAGGCGAAGGCGTCCGTTTCCTCCCATAGGGAGTAAATCCTCCGCTCGATTTCAGCGGGCTGATAGGTTTTATCGAGCATGGGTGTGGCCGCTCGTGCGAAGGCGTTGTCAGGCGCGGTCGTAAGCCGTCGAACCTCAGGCTGTCAACCGATCAGGAGAGTTCGCGAAGTCGGGGGCCCTCGGGCTCAGGGACCCGACGGCTGAAATGGTCATTTCGCCTGCAAGGATTCCGCTAAGGACGAAGGTGCGGCCCGGCCCGTCGCCGGGCCGGGGAATTGCCGCTTAATCCTTCAGCTTATCGGACGATGCAATCTCGTCCTTCACCGCGTTCTCGATAATGCGCGGCAAGTTATCGTCGAGCCACTCGCGAAGCATCGGCTTCAGCATTTCCTTCACGCTGGTCTCCAGCGTCGGAGATCGCGAAGAGCTGGTCACGGCCGAGGGTCCATTCGTATTTGGACTCAGCATCTCGTCCAAACTTTCGGTGGCTTCCTCCGCCAAAGGCTGTTCTTCCTGTTCTTCGATCGTGGAGTCCTCGGAAGACTCTGACGCTTCATCTTCGTCGACCGCAGATGCGGCGCCTAGGCCTTCTCCTAATTCAGCCTCTTCAGCCTCTATTTCCGCGGTTTCGGACTCCAGCGCTTTTGCAGCTTCGGCCTGCGCGGACGCCCCATAGAAGGATGACGAGGCAGCCGTATCGGGATCCTCTTCGCTCGCGGCCGCCTCCGGTTCGGCTGCTTCCGGTTCGGTGGCTTCGGCTTCCGGTTCATCCGGCTCCAGGTCGGCACCCCGGGCAATAGCTTCGACGGCCTCGGCAATCGAAGAGGGTGCAACCGGTGGCTCGGAGTCGCCGGCCTTGCCGGCTTCCTCGGATTCTTCTGCTCGCTCAGCCTCAAACGAAGCCTCTTCGACCTCGTATTCTGCATCCTCGGTCACGCCCGGGACTTCGCCCATAGGGGGAACCGCAGCTTCGGCGACCTCGACCTCGACTGTCACCTCTTCGCTCGCGGCCAATTCCAGTTCCGCAACCATCTCGGCCTCGTCCGTAACAGGCGGCGCAGCTTCAGCTGCCTCCGCCGTCCCGGCATCGAAATCCGAAACTTCTGTTTGAGGTGGCATATCGCCCGCCTGCGATGCCGCAACGGCAATCTGCTCGACCTCTTCCGTCAACTCGAGGACTTCCTCGACGGCTGACGACATCGCATCCTCTTGATGCAAGGTCTCTGCAATGCTCTCAGCTAATTCGCTTTTTTCGGTATCTTCGGTTTGGGTCTCGGGAGCTGCTTGCTCTCCCGCCTCCTGCTGGGTCCCCGCACCGTCTTCATCTTCCGCAATGATCCGCCTGATGGACGCCAGAATCTCGTCCATAGTCGGCTCAGGAGCCTGCTCGCTACTACTCATCAGGAATTCCTCTGCCGCAATCGAGACCACCCCGCGCTCAGTCCGCTTGGCCCCGGAAACTGGCCAATATCTTAACACAAGGTAAATGCAGAAGTCTTGCCCGGCTTCCCAATCGGCGATGTGCGGACCGGTTTATGGTTAACTTTTCGACTGTTAGGGGCTCAATCGCGTCGGTAATCAGGTGCAATTTATCGGCGAAAAACTGCCATCGAATGCAACCATTAACCCAGTCGCTAAAACACGAACACCGGCTGTTTGTCGAAGTCCGGCAAGGGCGGCGCACCCGCGTCGAAAGCTCTTCGCCGGCTGAAATCGGTGCCGACCTTCTCATACAGATAGGCGCTGGAAAGGCCATTGCCGCGCAGAATTGCAACTAGCCGGCCGCCCTCCTTGAGCTGTGCCAACAACCCAGAGGGCGCGTCGGGCACGCTGCCCTCTAACAGGATTACGTCGTAAGGCCCCTCCGCCGCGGCGCCATCCCGCAGCGCACCGACCGCGATATCCGCATTATCGGCTTCCAATTCGGCGAGCGTCGCGGCTGCCTGGGCCGCGAGGTCTTCGTCCATTTCCAATCCGATAACCGCGCCCGCCAATTTCGCAAGAATTGCAGTGGAATATCCGGTAGCGCATCCGACATCGAGCACCAGATCGTCCGCGTGGACATTGGCCAACTGGATCAGGCGAGCCTGCGCCATTGGCGACATCAGCGCGCGGCGCGGAGTGGTGCCGCCAGCCGGCTCCACCGGGACCTCATCATCCATGTAGGCGAGCGAGCGCAAGGACGCCGGCACGAAGATTTCGCGCGGAATTTCCAACATGGCTTCCAAGATGCGCGGGTCGGTAACCTTGTTGGGCCGAATCTGAGATTCGACCATATTGAGCCGCGCCGCCGCTAAGTCGTCCATATCCCCTCGCCCTAGGCCTGATGCAGGGTCGCAAACTTAGCCAAAGCGATGCGCGATCGCTAGGCCCGACTATCATGGCCGATGCTTTTTCAGATCCGCCAATTCTCGGGCGTCGGCAAGCGGGACTCAAAGCAAAAAAGCGCGCCCCTGGCCCGTTCAAGTTGCGCCGTTGAGTAGCCGTGCCTGCTTTGCTATAGGTCGCGCTGCCTCGCAGGGGCGGTCGACGCGACCACGCATTCGACCCCTTTGCGAGCGTTGGAAACGGCTCCCTAGCGGCCGTATTTCCTGGGGCCACGTGGCGGAGTGGTTACGCAGCGGACTGCAAATCCGTGCACCCCGGTTCGATTCCGGGCGTGGCCTCCACCCTAATCGTCGATCCCGCCATCATGACCCTCGCCATGGGCTTCACGCGTGACCGCCTTGTGCTTCGCGCGCCGGTGCCGCTCGCCCCACCAGACTTCGAGCCGGCGGCGCCAACGGCGCACAATGGCAAGATCCACTGAGAGCACCAGCAGTCCCAGCGGAATCATCCAGAAGCCGACGACGGGCAAAAACCCCAATATACCGAACAGGATCAACAACAGTCCGATTGCAAGCCGGACCAAGCGGTTGCGCGGCAGATGGATGGACCGTTTGCCTAGTCGGATTCTGGGGGCCACGGGCGTGGGCTCTGGATCGATTGGTCGGGGCTAAGGCGAAACGGTGATAGGCGATCACTCCGGCCCGCGCAACGCTAACACCGATGCGTGTCCGGCCGCAGGGTCACGGCGTATTGGCAAGGCATCGCGGCTTTTGCTATAGCCTCGGGCTCAGTCAACGCGCCGATGGGCGCGCTGATCCTCGGTAGCTCAGTTGGTAGAGCAAGCGGCTGTTAACCGCTGGGTCGCCGGTTCGAGTCCGGCCCGGGGAGCCAGTTCTTAGAAAAGTCGTCGGGACCACCTCGGCGGCTTTTCTTTTTTTTGGAGTTCTGCTCTGCCCGTAAGCTGCAGTCCATCGGTCTCGGCCAAGCGCCATCGACGCCGGGCTTTCTCTCCCCGTGCAGGAATGGCCATGCGCATCGTGAGCAGATCGAGCTCACCCAGGATTATGAGCCCGGCCGCTCAGACCACTTCACTGATAATGATCGCCTAATAACGCCAGCGCCAAGGCCGCAACGGATGGTGCCACGGCGCGCCATAGTAGTAACGGGGACCGCAGGGCAGGCACACACAACCGCGTCGAGCGCAAACCCATGTACGTCCCAGTGGGCAGCGCGGACCACGGGCGGTGCATCCAACCTTCTGGACCGCCGAGTAGTTTTGCGTCGGCAAGGGCACAAGCGGCACGGCTTGGGCGGACAAAACCATGAAAGCACCGACTGACAGTGCTGCAATTGCAAGAGCTAGTATCAACTTCCGCATCACGTCCCTCCTCTTTGAGAACAACACAAATTACAGCAATTCACGAAACTGGGCCACTAGTCGGTAACGGGGTGCGGTGTCCCCGGCAGCAAACCGCGGCTAACCTGCAGCTTCGAAGATCATCACGAGTCGCCGCGCCGCTTGAGCGATGAGCATGGTGAGGGCAACCGCCACCACCACCGCCATGCCGATTAATGTGGTCCGGCTCATACCTCGAGCCTTGGGATCCTTCTCCCGCTTCGCCATTCTAGTTTGCCTTCTGGTCCCGCCAATTAGCGCGGGCACTAAATTAACACCGGTCTCTTTGGGCCCGTCTGGACACCCGTCGGCCCCACAATAGCTTATGCGTTGCTGCCCATCATGGCACCACCTGGCTGGAGGGCCGTTGCGAGACCCGATTGATGAATTCCAGTGTTTCAGTGAGCACCGGCGCGCGGGAACGGAATGGCCAGGCGATTGCCAGCACCACGCCGATATGGCCGATATCGGGAAGTTCGATCTGACGCACATCAGCGCCCGCGTCTTTGAGCTGCTTTGCGAGCGTCTGCATGTTCCAAAGCCGCACCACGCTGTCGTCGAGCCCGTGCATGACGAGCGCCGGCGGTGCATCGGGCCTCGCGAAGCTAACCGGACGGGCTCGCTCCGAGTTTTCAGGCCCGGCGAAAATGTCCTTTGTCGAATGCCAGGTAGTGGGATCGAATGCATAGGGACCCGCCAACCCAACAAAGCCCGCCGGCTCCGCGACCGCCGGCTGATGGCCATTCAGATAGCTTCGATCCAAGACCAGCAAGGCGCCGATATGGGCACCCGCCGAGTGGCCAACAACCACTATCGGGCGCTGCTCGCTGCCATTGTTAGCCAACTGCTCGGAGGTCCAGGCGTAGGCCCGCGCCGCGTCGTCGACGAATGCGGGAAACTTTACCTCCGGATAGAGCCGGTAGTCGGGGATGACTGTCGTGACGCCGCGGGCGGCGAGCGCAGATCCGATAAACCCGTAACTCGCGCGGCCGCCGCCGCGCCAGCCGCCGCCGTAAAGAAAAAACGCAATCGGACCCGACTCGTCGCCCGACTCAGGACGGTAGATATCGAGCTGTTGGCGCGGGTGCGAGCCATAGTCGATACCCCGCTCAACGGTGACGCCGCTGTCGGAAATCAGGCTGCTGAGCAGCATCTTGAAGGTCATGGAATTCTGAAAGACCAGAACCGTGCCAATTCCCAACAATCCGGCGGATAGGGTGATTGCCGCTCCGCGAGTGATCCAACTGCGCGCCATGAGCCCGTGTCTTGCACTCCAATGATTTCGGCCAAACCGTTAGTGCGTAATCACGATCCGCGTGCTTCCCGAACCGTGCTGGCGGATCAGGCTATAGAGACGCGCCGCGTGGCTTGGGTGCAACCGAATACAGCCATGCGAAGCGGGCCTGCCCAACTGCCGGACATGCTCGGTGCCATGGATCGCATAGCCTTTATAGAAGAACACCGAATGGGGCATCGGCGAGCCGTGATAGCGGCGAGAGTAATAGCGACGATGCAGACGCTGGGGCCGAAACGAACCGGTCGGCGTCCGGTAGCCGCGCCGCGCCGTCGAGACCGGCCAGCTTCCTTGCATTGCTCCATCTACGTAGACACGCATCCGTTGCTCGGAGAGGTCTATTTTGGCCAGCACGCTGGCAAAGGTTTGGGGGGTATGGGCAATGAATGCAGCGAGAGCTGCCAGGACAAAAACACTACGATACATGAGACACCTCCTACCGACCGACGTTGACGCATCGCTCATGCCTGCAAGGCGTCCGTCGCGACGGACTCTTTACTGCGAAGGAAGTGAGCCTCTCCCGCCCGCCTGCCGTTTGCAAGAGCAAACCAGGGCAATGGATAACCTGCCCGATGCGGAAGATTTTGGGTCGGTTCGCTGGTCCCGGTTCAGGCCGGGTCACCTAGTTCCCAAACAGCCAGTCGAACACGCCGCGTCCCGAGGGGCGGCGCCGCTGACGGGGCCGTTGCTCGCCGGGCCCGCCAAACCATTCCTGGCCGAACCAGTATCCATCACGGCTCCGCTGGCGCGCCTTGCGCAGCTTGATCTCGCTGGGCGTCCCTTGGGTGTCGGTGACGACGACCGCGACCTGCTGCCAGGTCCAATCGGCGGCTTTGCCATTCAAGCTATGGGGCTCGATGGCCACGACTTTTTTCTGCCAGAGGTCGATTATGGCGGCATATTCGAAGCGCCCGCCTTTATCGTCGGCGCCCGCGTAATAGCGCAGCACGCCGATGCCACGTAGCGCGTTTTTCTTGAGCTTCCAATCGAGCAGCGTGGGCTCGCCATCCCCATGCATTTCAAGCGGGACTTTGAGGTCCGGGTATTTTGGATTGCTGGCGACGTACTGTCCGTTTGGCAACTTCTTCAGCATCCAATCCTCGAATGGGACGCCGATCACTTCGCCTGCCTGCGGGAGGGTTGGATCGTTACCCAAGAAGCCCACCAACACTTCATCCCTTTGGGCCATGGCCGGATCTTGCTTGACCGCTTGGCTGAGGTCGGCATCAGCCTCGGCGTCGCGGCCGAGCTTCCGGTAGATCTCGGCCCGGACCTTGAATGCCTCCGCATTGCGCGGATCGATTGCCAGGGCGCGATTGGCGTCGGCCAAACCTTGCTCAGGCTGCCCCATGCGCAAATAGGTCTGGGCCCGATTCACATAGGCCTTTGTATAATTTGGGGCGAGTGTGATGGCCTGGGTAAAGTCGTCTTGGGCGCCCTTGAAGCGGCCGAGCTGCGCGTGCATCAGGCCGCGGGTGGCAAAGGCTTCCGCGGATTCCGGCGCCAGCTTGATTGCCTTTGAGAGATCATTGAAGGCGGGCCGGTATTTCTTGATCACCGCATAGGCGTTCGCTCTTGCGAGATAGAGCTCGGGATCATTGGGGTAGGTCGTAATGACCTGGCTCAAATCGTTGACCGCCTGACTGTGCCGGTCCAGCGACAACAGTGCATTGGCGCGGTTGCGGTAAGCGTTGCCATATTTGGCGTTCAGAACCAGCGCACGGTTGAAGTCGCGCATCGCGGCGAAGGGGCGCGCCATCGCCGATTGCGCCTTGCCCCGTCCATTGAAGGGGACTGCGTTGTTGGGCATGTATTGGACGGCCTTGGCAAATGCCCTTAGCGCATCGTCATGGCGGCCCATCGCAAGCAAGGCATTGCCGCGGTTATTATGGGCAACACCATAGCCTGGCGCGAGCGAGACGGCGCGGTCGAAATCCTGCATGGCCTCGTCCGGCCGGCCCAGATCCATCAGCGCGTTTCCGCGATTGTTGTAGACCAGCGCGTAATCGGCAAACAGCTCGATCGCAGCATTAAAATCTTCGATGGCTTCGTTGGTCCGCTTTAGCCGCCATTTTGCGACACCCCTGTCATTCAGGATGTTGGCCCGGCGGACGTCGGACAGATTGCGAGACTTGAGCGCCTCCGTATAGGAGACGATGGCGCGCTCATATTGGCCGCGCAGCAAGGCCGAAACGCCCTGCCCCGCCTGCAGCAAGGCCCGATTGGTGGCCGCCGAGGCGGCGCTCGCGCTTGAGATAAAAAGCACTATGCAAAGCGCGGCCCAAAGCCCTCGCACCGTGCAAACGTTCATATTTCGTCTCCACCAGCCTTCACACCTGATTCCAATACACGCCAAATCTGGAAATTTCCGGGCAAGATTTGGCGATTATAGATCGAGCTCACGATGCTTTACGGGCGTCCTGCGCGGGCGAATAGCGGCGCTCTTCTTCGTCGTATCGATCGAAGCCGACAATGCGTTTCATTTCTGCAAACGAAACGGACTTGTCGCCCACGGCCTGACCTGCCGCAATAAGGCCCATCGCCTCATTCATGGCCTTCATCGCGGCACCAAAAATCGTTAGGGGATAGACGGCAAACCTATAGCCCAGCTCGTGTAGATGGTCGGGCGGCAGAAACGGCGTAACACCGCCTTCGATCATATTGGCCGCATGAATGCCGGGGGCCTCTTTGGCGATCCGGGCCAGCTCCTGCTCCGTTTGCGGCGCCTCCACGAACAGGATGTCTGCTCCCAGTTCGCCGAAGCGCTGGGCCCGCCATATGGCCTCATCCAGACCGTGGACCGCCCTGGCGTCGGTGCGGGCCATGATCAGGATATCCGCGCCGGCATTCCGGGCATCGACCGCCGCTTGCACCCGCTCCAGGGCTTCATCCCGGCCGACCACTTGCTTTCCCGCGACGTGGCCGCACCGCTTAGGTGAGACCTGATCCTCGATCATCACACTGGCGAAGCCCGCGCCGGCGTAGCCATTGACGGTGCGCTTTACGTTGATCGCGTTGCCGTAGCCAGTGTCGCCGTCGCCGATCACAGGGAAGGATACGGCGGCGCAGATATTGCGCCCCTGGTCGACCATCTCGCCGTAGGAAATCAGGCCTTGGTCTGGGGCGCCGATCCGGCTCGCCGACACCGCAAAACCCGACATGAAAGTAAAGGGGAAGCCCGCCTGCTCGATCATCTGGGCTGACAGTGCATCCCAGCAGCAAGCCACTGGATGACAACGGGGTTCAGCCAATAACTCTTTGAGATTGTTTGCTTTAGACGCCATTCCAGTTGGCTCCCGGGCCTGTTTCCTCGGGTCGATTGAGTGGTAACACATATCATTTGGCCGAAACAGGATTGCTCCAATGTGGAGCCCCTTAGTCCGGTCTCATGAATGCAGAAGATTAGGCAAAAGTCGGCTAACCAGCGGTTTCGTTTGGGGAGCACTTTCGGTTATGATTTGCGCGGCGCGATCGGCCCGATTCCAACACACGCCCTGATGCCCATGGCTGAAACGGATCCGCAAGACAAGAAACCCGACATCTGGCGCCGGCTGAGGCCCTACGCCATCCTGGTCGCCGTGGTGCTCGCGCTGGAATTCGCCGTCGCCTATGCGCTCGATTGGAGCATCTTTCACGTGAATGAAGTGGAAATGTCGCCGCTTCAGGACGACGGGACCTGCCTGAAATTCACGATCAATAATTTGCTCGAGGAGGAACGCGTCGTCGAGCAGCCGACCCTGCTGGTCATGTCATTTGGTGCCCAAAGCGTGGCGCGAAGCCGCCCAATGCCGCTCAAATTCGAAGGTACGGAGGACGACCGGATATTGCTCCAACCAGGGGACAAGCTGCGGCTATGTGCGAAATTCACGAGCGACGTGTTCAAGTATGATCTTGGCCAAAAGCTGCAGGGCTTCGATGACCAAGACAATACGCAGTGCCGCTTCACGGTGATTGTCCGGAAGCCGAAGCGCAGCCACGCGCACGCCTATTCGCGGGTCTTTAGGTGCGCCTCGCGCCTAACGAGCCTCTATCAATAGGCTCTGAGCGCAAGCATTCCCGCCAACCCCATAGCTCTCAATCGAAATAGCATTCCAGCGAGCGTAGGACGCCTGGCAGGATTTCCGGCAAATCTTCCGCGATGAGACCTGGACCGAATCTTTCTGCGGCGGCGCCATGCAACCAAACGGCAGCCGCGCTCCCGTGAAAGCCGCTCATGCCCTGGGCCAACATTGCGGTTGCAAACCCGCTTAACACGTCGCCCGATCCAGCCGTCGCCAAATACGGGGGCGCGTTGGAGTTTATGGCCGCCTGACCTTCGGGTTCGGCAATGACGGTGTCGGCCCCTTTCAGCACGATGACCGCGCCCGAGCGCCGGGCAGCCGCCCGCGCCCGCTCAAGTTTGGAGCCCTTTGCATCCGCAAACAGCCTGGCAAATTCGCCTTCGTGAGGTGTCAAGACCACTGGCGCATCACGGCTGGCGATCGCGCCGAACAATTCACCGGGTGCGTCCTGGAAGGAGGTCAAGGCATCGGCGTCCAAGACCAACGCCGCGTGGCTTGCCAGCAGCTTGAGCACGGCTTGGCGCGTCTGTTCGCCAACGCCGGCCCCTGGTCCGATGCACGCGGCATTCTTTCGCTGATCGGCGAATATCTCTGCCAGCGCCTCCGGGTCCGTGATCCGGGCGATCATGATGGCTGTCAGATGGCTTGCGTTGATCTCAAACGCGTCCACGGGCGAGGCTAAGGTGACGAGCCCCGCTCCGGCCCGAAGCGCGCCACGGGCAACCAGTCGTGCAGCACCCGTCGCGTCCGCCGGGCCCGATACCACCACGGCATGTCCACGGCTGTATTTGTGCCCGGCCAGCCGGAGCCAGGGATAACGATCGAGCCACAGGGGCGGCTCATTGGCGTAGGTCTGCGGCGCAATTTCGGCCAGCGTGTCTTCTCGGATCCCGATATCGGCGCAGACCACTTCGCCACAGCAAAGGCGTCCGGGCAGCAGCAGATGGCCAGGCTTGCGCCGGAAGAACGTGACGCTAGCTTCCGCCGTGACGGCTAGTCCCATGACCTCGCCGGTGCTGCCGTCAATGCCGCTTGGCACATCGACTGCGACCACCGGAATACCGGAGGCATTGAGGGCATCTGCGACTTCAGCCGCCGCACCTTCCATGGGCCGGGCAAGCCCGGCGCCGAACATGGCGTCGATCGCGACGGCGGCTACCTCCAGCACCGATGGCTCGAGAGCTTCGACCGATCCGCTCCAGCGTTCAGCCATCACCGCGGCATCACCCTTCAGGCGCTCGAGCTGACCCAGCAAGCACAGTCTGATTCCGTAACCCTGCTCCTGCAGTAAGCGGGCCGCGACAAAGCCGTCGCCACCATTGTTGCCTGGGCCGCACAGCACGCAGACGGTCTCGGCATCGGGAAAACGGCGTGCCACTTCGTCTGCGACAGCCCGGCCCGCATTTTCCATGAGTTCGATGCCCGGTGTACCGCTCTCGATGGTCAACCGGTCGGCACGCGCCATTTCTTCCGTGGTCAGAAGCTCGAGACCGGCGGACGAACTTGGCTCAAGCGTGCCATTCATTTGGAACTCCAACTGCTTGCGGGCCAAGGCGCCCAACTGGCCGTCGGCGGGGCCGGAAGAATAGAAAAGCATGGACAAGGCCGCCGCGAGCCGAAAAAATGCAAACCTGATTACCGGTTATGCGACGGGCAATTCGAGTTTGCACAATTCTTGCGCAATCTGCCTAGAAAGCATGCAAAAGCAGTGAGCGTTTTCCGAGTCGATGGCGTATCCATACCATTAAGAAGCTGAAATCACTCATCTTTTCTTAGCCGCGACCCTTGGCACGGCGTGTGCTATTGCGGTTTGAAGCAGAAACGAACATTGGCGAAACCGCCGAAGCGGAGGTGACCGGGGAGATGAAGAAGATCGAGGCCGTAATAAAGCCTTTCAAGCTCGACGAAGTGAAGGAAGCTCTACAAGAGGTGGGCCTTCAGGGCATAACCGTGATGGAGGCCAAAGGGTTCGGCCGTCAAAAGGGCCATACCGAGCTCTATCGCGGCGCCGAATATGTGGTGGATTTCCTGCCCAAGGTGAAAGTCGAGATTGTGCTCGCCGACAATTTGGTCGACAAGGCGGTCGAGGCAATCCTGACTTCGGCCAAAACCGGACGCATTGGAGACGGCAAAATCTTCATAAGCACCGTCGAAGACGCCATCCGTATCCGCACTGGAGAGACGGGGGCGGACGCCATCTAACGGGCCGAGGCAAGTCCACGACGCGCTGCCGGCTCCAGCGATCGCCGGAAAAAAAACGGGCGCTCATCCAACCAGAGTTTCCGGCCCTTCGCCGGTTCAGTGAACCAATGTGAAACAGAGGAAAGCTATGGCAGAAGCAAGTAAAGTGCTCAAAAAGATAAAGGACGATGACGTCAAGTTCGTTGATCTGAGATTCACCGATCCGCGCGGCAAGCTGCAGCATCTCACCATCGACGTGGCCATGGTGGATGAAGACATGTTTGCAGAAGGCGTGTTCTTCGACGGCTCTTCCATCGCCGGATGGAAGGACATTTCTCAGTCCGACATGGCGCTGCTGCCGGACCCGGACTCGGCGCACATCGATCCGTTTTTTGCCCAGACCACAATCGGCATTTTCTGCGACGTCATAGAACCGACCACCGGCGAACTCTATGAGCGCGATCCGCGCGCCATCGCCCGCAAGGCCGAGGCCTATCTGAAACAGACCGGTGTCGGCGACAAAGCCTATTTCGGCCCCGAGGCCGAGTTCTTCATTTTCGACGATGTGCGCTTCGCATCCGATCCCTATGACTGCGGCTTCAGGATCGACTCGACCGAACTGCCCTCAAATATGGGCACCGAATATGAGATGGGAAATCTCGCGCATCGACCCCGCACCAAGGGCGGCTATTTCCCGGTGCCCCCGGTGGACTCCGCTCAGGATATTCGCTCGGAAATGCTGAGTGTGATGAATGAGATGGGCGTGACCACCGAAAAGCACCATCACGAGGTTGGCGCCGCTCAGCACGAACTTGGCATGAAATTCGACACGCTGGTGCGCTGCGGCGACCATATGCAGATCTATAAATACGTCGTGCATAACGTGGCACAGGCCTACGGCAAGACGGCAACCTTCATGCCCAAGCCCGTCTTCGGGGACAACGGCACCGGAATGCACACCCATCAGTCCCTGTGGAAGGGCAAGGATGCGATCTTCGCCGGCAACAAATACGCCGATCTCTCGGACAATGCTCTGCACTACATTGCCGGCATCTTGAAGCACGCCAAGGCCTGCAACGCCTTCTCCAATCCCACCACCAACTCCTATAAGCGTCTGGTTCCGGGATACGAGGCACCGGTGCTGCTGGCCTACTCACAGCGCAACCGCTCGGCGGGCTGCCGCATTCCTCACGTGACGTCGCCAAAGGCCAAGCGCGTGGAGGTCCGATTCCCCGATCCCTCGTGCAACCCCTATTTGGCGTTCGCCGCGATGCTGATGGCGGGCCTTGACGGCATCGAGAACAAGCTCGATCCGGGCGACCCGATGGACAAGAACCTCTACGACCTGCCGCCGGAGGAGCTGCAAGGCGTCCCCACGGTCTGCGGATCGCTGCGCGAGGCTTGCGAACAACTGGATCAGAACCGCGACTTCCTGAAAAAGGGCGGCGTCTTCAGCGACGATCAGATCGACGGATATCTGGAGCTCAAGATGGAAGAGATCGAGGCATTCGAGCAGATGCCCCATCCAATAGAATTCGATCTCTATTACAGCGTCTGATCCGAAACCCGGACCGAAGTTCAGAATCACGCGGGGCGGCCTTCGGGTCGCCCCTTTTTGTTTGCCCTACCAAGAACCGCGGGGCTGCTGTCCAGTCGAACCCCTGCTGAATGGCGCTACGCAGCCGCCTTCCATTTGATCGAGCAACCCATCGAGGCAATCTGATCGCGCGGGCCCTGGCCGGTCTCGGCAATCTGCCTCATGGCCTCGAACAGGTCGCGCCTGACATCCGGGTCCGCCGCTTCGCGCCGGCTCTGGTCCAGCCGGCCGCGGTAGTGCAATTCGAGATCGCCGTTGAAGCCGAAGAAATCGGGCGTGCAAGCCGCGTCATAGGTGCGCGCGACCACTTGCGACTCGTCGTGCAAATAGGGAAACGTGAAGCCATTCTGCTCGGCGAAAAGCTTCATTTTGTCGAAGGAGTCGTCGGGGTGCGTCGTGGCGTCATTTGAACAAACCGCCACTGTGCTAATACCCAATGATTCCAATTGTTTGGCATCGCGAACGATACGATCGATCACCGCCTTGACATAGGGGCAGTGATTGCAAATGAACATCACGAGGGTGCCGCGCTCGCCCGCGAGCTCGGAGAGTTTGTAAGTCTTGCCGTCGACACCAGGAAGCTCGAAGTCCGGAGCCTTCCAGCCAAAGTCACAAATCGGCGTTTCCACCGCCATAAGCACGTCTCCCATTGACCAATCCGTGTGTGGGCAAGCTAACGGATCGGCCTCCCTTCCCGCAACGGGCGAATTGCCGCCATCTGCGATGTCAATTGATCGCGGCAGACGGGATGCAAAACGTGATTTGACGGCGGCAGCCGGCTTCGTCAGAATCAAAAAAACAAAAGGGAGGTTTAAGAAAATGACCCCTCCGGACGAAACCAAGCCGTCCCAGTAAGTTTCAAGGCAATTGCCTGCGTTTGGGACGGCCGCACACCGACATCACAAAACTGATTTGAAAAGCTTGGGCGGAATGCCCGGGGATGGGGAGCGAGTCGATCATAAAATCGGATTGCTCGACGAATTTACGAGGCTTGCCCGTCCAAGCTTGAAACAACTCGATTAGATCGAGTAGGGCAGCACAGGCAGGAGGTTAGAGAGATCCGTGTCACTCATGCGCCGCTAGGGCTTGAGGCCCGGCGCGAGCCACGGTCCCGCCCCTGCATCCAGTCGTTAAGCCCTACGCTAAATCTGAAGCAGCCCCGCCGGACGGCAACTCCGGCGGGGCCTTCTCATAGGCCGCCACGCGGGGGCCTCCTTTTGGGCCCACCTATCCGGGGCATGGCATATGGGCCTTGCCAAATCACGGTCCCCATGCGACCAGAGCAACAGACGGATTCCTAGAAGATTCGCCGCGATTTCGCGGGCGAATCGAGACATTTCTCTACGGGGAACATGGCAGCGTCTCGCGATCTTTTTGCCAAGCTCGAAAACGAGCTTGAAGCCGAGCCGATAAAGTCCCGCAAGTCCGGGGGCCGCTCCTCCGAGAAGCGCTATACGGCGGCCGACATCGAGGTCCTGGAGGGTCTCGAGCCGGTGCGCCGCAGGCCCGGCATGTATATCGGCGGGACGGACGAGAAGGCGCTGCATCATCTCTTCGCCGAAGTTATCGACAACGCGATGGACGAGGCGCTGTCGGGCCAGGCGACTTGGATCGACGTCGAATTGGACGCCGAGGGCTGGCTGACCGTGACGGACAATGGAAGGGGCATCCCGATCGATCCCCATCCGAAATTCAAAAAGAAGTCAGCGCTCGAAGTCATCATGACCACGCTGCATGCGGGGGGAAAATTCAATTCCCGCGTCTACGACACGTCGGGTGGCCTTCATGGCGTCGGCGTGTCGGTGGTGAACGCGCTTTCCGAGCACCTCGAAGTGGAGGTCGCGCGAGGCCAGACGCTGTATCGCCAGACCTACACGCGGGGCGAGCCTGACGGCCCGGTGGCGAATCTGGGGGCTATAAAAAACCGCCGGGGCACAAAGGTCCGGTTTCGTCCGGACGCAAAGATCTTCGGCAAGGCATCTAGCTTTAGGCCCGCCCGCCTGTTCCGAATGGCGCGCTCCAAGGCCTATCTTTTTGGGGGCGTTGAGATCCGATGGGCCTGTGCGCCTGAACTTCTCAAGGCAGCGGACGAGACGCCAGAGACCGCGCGGTTTCACTTTCCAGGCGGCCTGAAGGACTTTCTGACCTTCCGGATCGACGGCGCCGCCACTGTCACGCAGGAATTGTTCGCAGGCAAACTGGAAAGAGCGGATGGCAACAGCACGGTGGAATGGGCTGTCGCCTGGGTTGCCGGCATGGACGGCTTCCTGAATTCGTACTGCAACACGGTGCGCACGCCCGACGGCGGCACCCACGAAGTGGGACTGCGGGCGGCGCTCACCAAGGCGCTCAAGGCCTATGGCGAGTTCATCGGGAACAAGCCCGCGCAGCAGATCACCGCGGACGACGTGCTGGGAACGGCAACCGCGATGCTATCGCTCTTTATGCGGGAACCGGAATTCCAGGGCCAAACCAAGGACAAGCTCTCAAGTTCACAGGCCAGCCGCATTGTGGAAACTGCGATACGCGATGAGTTCGATCACTGGCTCACTGGAAATCCGAACCAAGCCAACCGTCTGCTCGACTGGGTGGTCGAACGCTCGGAGGAGCGGCTGCGGCGCCGGCGCGAAAAGGAAGTCAACCGCAAGACCGCGACGCGGCGCCTGCGCTTGCCGGGCAAGCTCGCCGACTGTTCCGAGACCGCGGCCGAAGGCACCGAACTGTTCCTCGTCGAGGGTGATTCCGCGGGCGGTTCCGCCAAGCAGGCGCGCAACCGAAAAACCCAGGCCATACTTCCGCTGCGCGGCAAGATCCTGAATGTTGCGAACGCGAGCGCCCAGAAGGTAACGCAGAACCAGCTGATCGCCGATCTTGTGATGGCGCTTGGCTGCGGCACGGGCCCCGCCTATCTGGACGAAGATTTGCGGTACGAAAAGGTGGTGGTGATGACGGATGCCGATGTGGACGGCGCCCATATCGCCTCGCTGCTGATCACGTTCTTTTACCGGCAACTGCCTGAGTTGATCGAAAACGGTCACCTCTATTTGGCAGTGCCGCCGCTCTATAAGCTCTCCCAGGGCGCCAAGGTACTTTATGCACGCGACGACGCCCATAAGGACGAGTTGATGGCCCAGGAATTCACTGGCAAGGGCAAGGTGGAGGTCAGCCGATTCAAGGGATTGGGCGAGATGCTTCCCAAGCAACTCAAGGAAACAACCATGGATCCGTCGAAGCGCACGCTTCTGCGCGTGGAGATCGACGAGGGCGAGAAGACCAAGACTTCCCGCGCAGTCGATCAGCTAATGGGGAACAAGCCCGAGGCGCGCTTCCGCTTCATCCAAGAACGGGCCCCTTACGCGAGCGACCTGGACATCTAGGCGCCCTTGCGCTCCAGCGTGTCCGCAACGAATCTGCTCACCACTGCATTGACTTCGTCAGGGCGTTCAAGAACCGAATAGTGCCCGCAGCGGGGAATGATTTCGATGCCGGCGCCGGGAATGCCTGCGGCGAGTTCGCGAGCAAGGTTCGGCGTGGCCAATGGATCGTCGCTGCCGGCAATCACGAGACTGGGACAGGCGATCGCAGCTAGGCCGGATCGATAATCGTCTCTTCTTGCCAGTGCTGATTGCTGCCGCCGTAGCACGTCCAGCCCGAGCGTCTGGGCCATGCCGAGGATTTTGTCGGTCAAAATTCTATCCGTCCGACGGTCCTTATACAGAAGCGGAGAGATGGATTTCCGTATTGTCCAATCCAGTCCAGCGAATTCTGCAAGTCCCAAGAAGACCATGCTGAGCGCCGACTGCCAGAGCGCGTCGGAGCGAGCGCTGGTATCGACCAGAATCAGTCCACGGACCCGCTCGCTCGCTTGGCGCATAATCTCCAGAGCCACGACTCCGCCCATCGAAAAGCCGAGAAGCACAAAGCGATCAGGCGCCTCATCGAGAATTGTTCGCGCCATCTCAGCGATGCTGTCGGCTTGTGTAATATCCCCGATACTGATCTCAAGCTGGCCGCTGATCCCGGCGCGCTGGCCATCGAATAGCGCCCCTGTGCAGAGCAGGCCTGGAACAAAAATGGCAGGGATCATGCGAGTGCTCGATGGCTCGAGGACGAGGTAAAGCTGGCCGGTGCTAGAGCCAGCGCGGGACGCGGGCCTGGTAGGATGTGTAGGCCGCTCCGAACTTATTTGTGAGGTAGGCCTCTTCGCGCAGGACAATACCGTATTGGACGATGCCCATCAGGGCCGGAAGGAACAGCATGGCCCAGACGCTGGTGAGTGTTGTGGCCAGGCCGAAATATATCAGGAACAGGCCGATATAGACCGGATTGCGGCTGAATCGGAACGGGCCGGTTTCGACAAGTGCGAGTGAAGGTTCCCAGGTCGGAAGGTTGGTTCCCGCTTGGCTGAAGCGATTTGCCGCCATTGCCACTATCGCGCCGCCCAAGACCGCCATGGACAGACCCACCGCGACCACCCGCCCGCTTCCCGCGCCAAGTCCCGGCCCAAGGGGCGCTAGCGCCTCAAGCGTGAAAGCCAGGACAAGCGTGCCGCCGAATAGAATTGGCGGACGCACCACGACGTGGGGATGATCCGGCTCCGTCATCGACCGACCCACCTCTGCAAATATCTTGATCCTCGCTTCATCTGCCTCCTCGATCGACCCATTTCGCGCGGATATCCTCGCGGTCGAAGCTTATTTGACCCGTTTGTGTCAATAACTGATGTCAAAGGCCGTTTCTAAGCCAGACGTCATTTGACAAATCGTAACCGGTCCCTATTCTCGCCCGCAAATTGCAGCCGGCGAATCGAACGGCCTGGCTCTTGTTCCAAAAAACCCTTATGTCATTTGGTTCTCTCAGAGCGGTGTTACCGGTGGCGCAGCCACGACGTGACTAACGTATGAAATTTTCCGATCTCGGCCTCAGTCCGAAAGTTCTCACGGCGGTGGAAGCCGTGGGATATGTCGAGCCGACGCCGATCCAAGCCCAAGCCATTCCATTTGTGATCCAGGGCCGCGATGTCCTTGGCATTGCCCAGACGGGGACGGGAAAGACCGCCTCCTTCGTGCTGCCGATGCTGAATCGCCTCGAAAAGGGGCGCGCGCGGGCTCGCATGCCCCGCTCCTTGATCATCGAACCCACCCGTGAACTCGCAGCCCAGGTGGCTGACAGCTTCGAGCTCTATGGCGCCGAGCACAAACTTACCGTCGCCCTGCTGATCGGCGGCGTCTCGTTCGACGAGCAGGATCGAAAGCTCGACCGCGGCGCGGACGTTCTGATCGCAACGCCTGGCCGATTGCTCGATCACTTCCAGCGCGGCAAGCTTCTGCTCACCGGTGTCGAGATATTGGTGATTGATGAAGCGGACCGGATGCTCGACATGGGCTTCATTCCCGACGTCGAGCGGATCAGCAAACTGATACCGCCCGTCCGACAGACCTTGTTTTTCTCGGCCACCATGCCGCCCGAGATTCAGCGGCTCGTCAAAGACTTCCTGAAGTCGCCAGAGCGCATTGAGGCGACACCCGCGGCCACAGTCGTAGGCACTATCAAGCAACTGTTAAAATCTTGCCCCGCCGATCCGAAGGGCAAGCGCCAAGCCCTGCGCGATCTGGTCAACGAGCTTGATGTCCGCAACGCTATCGTGTTTTGCAATCGCAAGCGGGACGTCGTGATCGTGCATAACTCGCTGGTCCGGCACGGCTTCGACGCGGCCGCGCTTCATGGCGACATGGACCAGCACCAACGAATGGCGACACTGGAGGCATTCCGCAACGGTGAAGTGGCGCTGTTGGTTGCGAGCGATGTGGCAGCGCGCGGCCTCGATATTCCCGACGTCTCTCACATCATCAATTTCGATGTGCCTGGACAACCAGAGGACTATGTGCACCGGATCGGGCGAACGGGACGCGCTGGTCGCGAGGGCGTCGCGGCAATGCTGGTTACGCCGTCAGATTTCAAAGCTGTGAAGGCGATCACGAGATTGGTGCGCCAGGACATCCAGTGGATTGGCGAAGAGCCCTCTTTCGAAGAGCGCGAGAGCCGCGGCGGGCGTCGTCAATCTTCCAGGCGCGGTCCGCGCAGGGCTGCCGCGCCAGCGAAAGCAAAGAGTCCGCAAAAGAAATCGCGGCCGCGCAGAGACGCCAAAGCCGATGCTAATGCCAATGCCATTGGCAATGGCAAGACAGCCCAGAAACCGGCACCTCAAAAAAAGGCTTCCAAGGCCAACAAGCGTGAGGACACGCCGCGGAAGACCGGCATGGGCGATCATGTTCCCAATTTCATGAAGCGGCCCGTCCGAAGCCCCTGAAACGAATCGGCTTTTTGCGGTTCGTGAGTTGGGCGGCAGAGGATTCAATTATCCCCGTCAAATAGGCGACAGCGGCGAGCTGTTACCAGATCAGTTATCTGTGGTGAATTGAATCGTGGGAAAACCGCGGGGCGATGGACCGGAGGCCATCCGCGCTATGGCTCAAGCGACAGGGCTGTCGCTCTTACCGAACTCTTCAAGCTGAGCCTTGGAGGCGGGCTCAATCGCCACCGACACGCCACAACCGCAGGCGCTGGTCTCGTTGGGATTATTGAAGACGAAGCCGGACGACAGCTTATCGACCGCGTAATCCATCTCGGCACCCAGCAAGAACAGCACCGCCTTGGGATCTATGAAAATCGTAATGCCCTTGTCCTCCACGACCTCGTCGAGCGGCTCCTGGGTCTCCGCGTAGGTCATGGTGTATTCCATGCCCGCGCAACCACCATTCTTGACGCCCACGCGTACCCCAACGGCTGAGGCTTCGCTCGAAGACATGATCTCCTTGACGCGCTCTGCTGCGGCGTCGGTCATCGTCATTACTTTGGGTCTTGGTCTTGGGCTGTTCATGGATTTGACGTAGGGCCTCGTTGTTTCCGGTGCAAGCTAAAACATGTTGAGCGCAACGCGCGCTTCTTCAGACATACGGCTCGGATCCCATGGTGGATCAAATACCAGATTCACCTTCACTTGCTTCACGCCCTCGACCGAAGCGACCGCGTTCTCAACCCAGATCGGCATTTCTCCGGCGACCGGGCAGCCTGGAGCGGTCAGCGTCATGTCGACCTCGACATTGTGATCGTCATCGATATCTATCCGGTAGATCAAGCCTAGCTCATAGATATCGACCGGGATCTCCGGGTCGTAGACGGATTTGATCGCTGCCACCAAGTCGCGTGTATAGCGTTCCAGCTCCTCCTGACTCAGCGATGATCCGGACTTTTTGGAGGCATCCTTCGCGGCCTCGACAGAGTCCTCGCAGGTTTCCGGCTGGGGCGCACTGGGCTCCAGAAAATCTCTCATTTGTTTTTTGTCATCCATATCAATCACAAAAAAACCCCCGAGCCTTTATCAATGCCTCTGCCAGCGCGTCTACTTCGTTCATCGTATTATACATCGCGAAGGACGCACGACAGGTGGCGGTCACGCCGAAGCGATCCATCAATGGTTCGGCGCAATGGTGACCGGCTCGAAGGGCAATGCCTGAGCGGTCGATGATGGTGCTGACATCATGGGGATGGGTGCCCTCGATCTCGAAGGAAATGATGCTTCCTTTATTGGGCGCAGTCCCAATCATGCGCAGCCCATCGATTTCAGCCAGCCGCTGCTGGGCATAGGCCAGCAGGCGGTCTTCATGCGCCCTGGCGGCCTCGCGCCCCACACCCTTCACATAGTCTATGGCCGCCGCCAGCCCGATCACCTGGACGATTGCAGGCGTGCCGGCCTCGAATTTATAGGGCGGCTTGCCATAAGCGATGTGATCGCGCGACACCGTCTCAATCATCTCACCGCCACCCTGATAGGGCGGCATGACCTCAAGGTGCGCCTTCTTGGCGTACAGCACGCCAACGCCGGTCGGCCCGTAAAGCTTATGGCCGGTAAAGACGTAGAAGTCGCAATCAAGCTCCTGGACGTCGACGGGCAAATGCACCGCACCCTGCGCGCCGTCCACCAGCACTGGGATGCCACGGGCGTGGGCCATGGCCACGATCTCTTTGATCGGCACAACAGTGCCCAGCACGTTGGACATCTGGGTGATGGCCAGCATCTTTGTCCGCGGGCCGAGCAGCTTTTCCAACTCGTCGAGCTGCAGCTCGCCTTGATCGTTGACAGGTGCCCATTTCAGAACGGCACCATTCCGCTCGCGATGGAAGTGCCAAGGCACGATGTTGGAATGGTGCTCCATGATGGTCAGCACGATCTCATCGCCCTCACTGATCACTTCACCGCCGAACGATTGGGCCACCAGATTGATGGCCTCGGTGGCGTTGCGGGTGAATATGATCTCTTCGTTGGAGCCGGCGTTGATGAAGCGGGCGACGGTTTGGCGTGCGTTCTCATAAGCCGCGGTCGAGGCATTGCTCAAATAGTGCAGGCCGCGATGAACGTTGGCGAATTCGTGTGCGTAGGCGTGCTGGATCGCATCGAGGACGGCGCGCGGCTTCTGAGCCGAGGCGGCATTATCCAGATAGGCCAACGGCTTGCCGTAGACCTCCCGGTGCAGAATCGGAAAGTCCGCGCGAATTCGCTCGACGTCGTAAGCCTCGCCGATTTCAGCGGTTCCAGCCCGGTCCATATCCAATTCGACTGATGTCATCGCCTACTTATTGCTTCCGTTTCGAGAGCCAGTTCGCGACTATCCCAAGCAGGACGTCACGCAACACCTCATCCTCAATCAGTTCGATCGCTTCGCCGGCGAATGCCTGGATCAGCAGGCTGCGCGCCTGCGCCTCCCCAATTCCCCGGCTACGTAGATAAAACATCGCTTCTTCGTCGATCTGGCCCGACGTGGAGCCGTGCCCGCAGACCACATCGTCCGCAAAGATTATCAGTTCCGGCTTGGAATCGAATTCGGCCGTCTCCGACAGCAGCAGGCCCTGGGCCATTTGCTTGGCGTCGGTCTTTTGGGCGTGGGGGTGCACCTCGATCTTGCCCTGGAAAACGCCGCGCGCATCGTCTTCCAGAACGGCTTTGAAGAGTTCGCGGCTCTCGCAATGGGCCGCCACGTGATCGACAACCAAAGTGGTATCGTGGTGCTGGCGGTCTCGCAGCAGGAACGCCCCGCTGACATTGGCCGATGAGCCTTCGCCGGTGACGGCTAAGAAAATCTGGCTGCGAG